>Ga0302279_10000862_pt1 | contig 44576 bp, 31 predicted proteins | sample III_Bog_N3_3_FD_194541 | JGI IMG/M metagenome (GOLD analysis project Ga0302279, IMG submission 194541) | Peat permafrost microbial communities from Stordalen Mire near Abisko, Sweden - III_Bog_N3_3 | ecosystem: Environmental > Terrestrial > Soil > Wetlands > Peat | place: Sweden: Abisko... | reverse complement strand
CTCCGCATGATCGTTCATGAATTCAATATGGAAGAGCGGCAAACGAACATGATCTCCAATGAGCAATTCGCGGTCGACGCCAAATGTGGACTGCAGCGAAGCGATGGTGCCTCTTGCCGCGTCGATCAGCAATCGATAGCCGTCATTGACAACCGCCACAGGCGGCGGGGAACTGGCTTCGCGGGAGACGGTGACGGTGGTGTTCTGGGCTGCCAGGGCTGGGGTTGATTCGCCGGCAACGATCGCCGCGGTGCCGAGCGGCAGGCACGAGGAGGCAGCTGTGGAAGCGGCAGCGGAGAGGAAGCGGCGGCGCGAAAATCCAGTGGCTTCCGACGAAGTCTGATCCTTTTCTTCAGGCATAACTGCCTATCCTCTTGGCGGCCGCACAAGGCTGTCAAGTGGGGTCAAGGAACGTATTCCCCAATGCAGCCGGAATGCTCCGGATTGGGCTAGAATGGAGCTTCTTTCCTGCCAGGGATCGACGAGCTCGAGAGCAAGGAGAAGGCAGACCTGATGAGCGAAATGACGACCGCACTCCGGTCCAGCCAAACTGTGTTGCGAACGCGCCTTCACGGGATAGAGCTGCTGCTGAATGCCCGCCTCGCCGAGGAGCGCGACACGTTTGCGCTGCATGGCCTGCTGCCGCCGCACATCGGCACGCTTGAAGACCAGCGCGCACGGCGCATGCGGGTTCTCGCCGGCCGCGATAGCGCGTTTGGCAAATACAGCAACATGCGTGACCTTCAGGACAACAACGAGACCCTCTTCTACTCGCTCATTGCCGAGCACGTTGAGGAGTTACTGCCCGTTGTCTACACTCCGGCCGTGGGCGAGGGCTGTCAGCGCTTCAGTGAAATCTGGCGCAAGCCGCGCGGCCTGTTCATCAGCTATTCCAACCGCGACCGCATCGATCGGATTCTCTCCGACCCGCGCTACGACAATATCCGCTGTATCGTGGTCTCCGACGGCGAGCGCATCCTCGGCCTGGGCGACCAGGGCGCGGGCGGCATGGGCATTCCCATCGGCAAGATGGCGCTCTACACGGCGCTGGCCGGCATCCCGCCCGAGCACTGCTTGCCCGTGCTGCTCGACGTGGGCACCGACAACGAGGCGCTTCTCAACGATCCGATTTACATCGGCTGGCAGCACAACCGGGTGCGCGGCCAGGAGTACGAGGACTTTGTCGAAGCCTTCGTCTCCGCCGTCGAGCGCCGCTGGCCGCACATTCTGCTGCAATGGGAAGACTTTGCTGGAATCAACGCCGCGATGCTGCTGGAGCGATATCGCGACCGGCTCTGCACCTTCAACGACGACATTCAGGGCACGGCCGCCGTCACCACGGCCACGCTGCTGGCCGCCGTCAACGCCACCGGCGTTCCGCTCAAGGACCAGACCATCGCCCTGTTCGGCTCCGGCGGCGCGGGTGTGGGCATTGCCAACCTGCTGGTCGCAGCCATGCAGGAAGAAGGCCTGAGCGAGGCCGAGGCGCGCTCGCGCATCTATGCCTTCAATCGCTATGGATTGCTGGTGGAAGGAGCGCGCGGCATCCGCGAGAGCCAGCAGCCGTGGGTGCATCCACGCGCCGATCTCGAAGGCTGGCAGATCTGCGTCGGCCAGGATGTTTCGCTGCTCGACGTAGTGAGGAATGCGGGAATCACAGCGCTGGTCGGCACGTCGGCGCAGGCAGGCGCGTTTAGCCAAGAGGTCGTGCGCGCAATGGCCAGCCACACGCCGCGGCCCATCATCTTCCCGCTCTCCAATCCAACCTCGTGTGCCGAGGCCACGCCCGTTGACCTGCTCCGCTGGACCGAGGGCCGCGCCATCGTCGGCACCGGCAGCCCGTTTGCGCCGGTTGAGGTCGACGGCAAACTGATCCCCATTGCGCAGACCAACAACTCCTATATCTTTCCTGGCCTGGCGCTGGGCATTCTTGTATCCCGTGCCCGGCGCGTCACCGACAGCATGATCATGGCAGCTGCCAAAGCGCTTGCACAGCTGTCTCCGGCACGCGAAGACAGGAACGGCCGCCTGCTTCCGCCCATAGCGGAGTCGCGCAAGGTGGGCATGATTGTGGCGGAAGCCGTGGGCCGGCAGGCGATTGCGGACGGTGTCTCTGCAATGGTGGACGAAACCAGGCTCAAGGATGAGCTTCAGGCCTATGTTTGGGAGCCGGTTTACTTACCTTACGAGCGGTTGCTCTAAGGAAGCTCTGCGCAAGCCGGCGTTTTGAAAGGACACAGCTTTACAGGCTGCGGAAAAAATCGTTCGGGCGGTAGGCCGGGGATTTATCCCCGGCACAAAGCCAATTAAATCAATGAGGGCTTCATCCCCTGAGGTGCGCTTCTTGGGCATTTTGCCTGAAACAAGACCTTTTTCCGCGGCCTGTTCAGCCGTGCCGCAGGGAGAAATGGAAAGAGGCATGGCTTTAGCCGCCGAGGGAATGTAAATGTTTGAAAATACTTTGCCTCGGAGGCTAAAGCCCGATAATTCATGCAACATCGGGCGGCGTGGCTCAAGCCACGCCCTTTCAAAACGCGGTAAATGGAACTTATTCAGAGCTTCCCCAGCTCAGACATGCACAGAAGATTACATCGGAACGAAACGCCAGTGGTTCATTGTGGTTTGAAAAGGGGAGCCAGGGCGGCTCCCCTTTGGTTTGTGGCGTACGCGATTGATTTAATGCTTGCCTTCCAGTTCATCGGCGAGGGCGTTGGCGTTGTATAGCTTGCGCAGGCCTTCGATCATGCCGGCTGAGTGGACGGCGACGGCACGGTTTTTGGCGCCGTCGTAGACAAAGTCGCCGGCCATGGACTCGATGTTGCCGTCGAAGATGAGGCCGACGAGTTCGCCGTCGCGGTTGACAACCGGCGAGCCGGAGTTGCCGCCAATGATGTCGCCGGTTGAAACGAAGTCGAGGGGCGTGGCCAGGTCGAGCTTGTCGCGACCGGCTGCTTCTTTGGGTGTCAGGTCGAAGGGCGGCTTGTTACTGAAGCTGGCGGCGCGGTCGTAGAGGCCGTAGAAGGTGGTGAAGGGCGGGGCGATGGTGCCGTTGTAAGCGTAGCCAGTGACGGTACCGTAGCTGAGACGGAGGGTGAAGGTGGCGTCGGGATAGGCGTCTTTGCCGTAGACCAGGAAGCGGGCCTTGCCGATCTTTTCGCCCTCCTTGGTGACCACGCTGCCGATCTGGTCGCGCAGGTGGCGGCTGGTTTCGCGCACCAGCGGATCGACGCGGCGGGCGGCCACGATCATGGGATCGGTGGATGCGGCCACGGCTGCCTCGCCGCCATCAAGGAGCGATTTGCGGAAGGCGGGGTCTGCGAGCTTGGTGCCATCGATGAGTGCGTTGACGGTCTGGTCGATGGCGCCGCCATGAAGCAGGGCCTGGAGGTAGGCGTCCTTGGCGCCCAGCTTCTCTTCGCCGAGGGTGAGGGCGGTGGTCATGTAGAGCTTCTCGGTCGAGACGTCGACCGCGGCAGGCGAGTTGAGCTGGAAGAGGAGCGAGGGCAGGTTGGCGTCGTGGTATTGAGCCAGGCGATCGCCGTCGGGCTTCTTGATCTCGGCAACGTATTGGACAATGTTGAGCGCCATGCCGAACAGGCGGCTGTCGGTGCGGCGGAAGAACTGCGCATTGAACTCGGGCTTGTACTGGTCTTCAATGCGGGCAATGGTGTCCCAGGCATCGCCGTAGGCTTTTTGCCACGCGGGATTGGCGGCGACCTTGGCGCGGAAGTCGGCCTCGTCAGCCTGCTTCTTGGCGAGGAGGTCGGGATCGGCCAGCGCATCTTTGCGGCCGATATATACTTTGAGGCCGTTTTGCAGGCTGAAGATGGTGCTGCCCACCAGACGAGCCTGCTCCGGGCTCTGCGCGGCGAAGGCCTGGGCGGTGGCGATGCGGCGCTGAAGATACTCCGTGAGGGCGGGTCCGATGACGTCGCGCTGCACGAGCAACTGCGAGACCGTGTCGTCGCGCTCCGTGGAGCCGGGATGGCCGGAGATGAAGATGAGCTCGCCGGGCGCGGCGCCCTTGGCACTCCACTTGAGGAAGTTGTCCGTGCGCAGGGGCTTGCCGTTGTCGTAGACGCGAAACAGGGCCATGTCCAGGTCGTAGCGCGGATAGGTGAAGTTGTCCGGATCGCCGCCGTAGAAGGCCGCCTGCTGCTCGGGAGCAAACACCAGGCGGACGTCGGTGTAGGCCTTGTACTGGTAGAGCCAGTATTCGCCGCCCTGGTAGAAGCTCACGATGTCAGAGCGGAGGCCGGTCTTTTCTTTGCTTTCGCGGGTGATGGCGGCGATCTCCGCCTCGCGGGCCTTGAGAGCCTTGGCGTCGTCGCTGATACCTTTGGCCGCGCCCTGCACGCGGGCGGTCACGTCTTCCATGCCGACGAGTACATTGACTTCCATGTCGGGCGACTTCATCTCCTCATCCGGCGTGGCGGCATAGAAGCCGTTGGCCAGGTAGTCGTGCTCGGCTGTCGAGTTCTTCTGCAACTGGCCGCGCGCCACATGGTGGTTGGTAAGCAGCAGGCCGTTGGGGCTGACAAAGGAGCCCGACCCGCCGTCGTCCAGGCGCACGCTGGCCAGGCGCAGATGGTCAAGCCAGGCCTTGGTGGGCGTAAAGTTGTACTTGGCCTTGAGCTGCTTGAGCGGCGGATTGTCGAAGGTCCACATGCCTTCCTCAGCGTGGAGGATGGGCGCGGCGGCCAGCAGAACCGCAGTCGACAGAAGCAGGGTGGAGCGGAGTGTGCGAGAAAACATGGGAACCTCTTCGGTTAGATTGTCAGCGAACCGGCAGGTGAGCAGGCTGGCAAGTCGGTGAGCGAGAAATTCTTGAACTTCAAGGGTAATCCACCCGGAAGAAGTTTGCAGGGAAGTGAGGATGGAGGAGGGAATCGAGCCCGAGCGCAGCGGGCTTGATTCCCTGAATCGATTGGAATCTGCTACCCTTGCCTGTTTCGATTGATCGCCGGACGGGCAGGTGCATTCATGGGTTTCAGATTTCAGAACTTCGACTTTCTTCATCTCGATGCCAGCTTCAGCGAAGACGAACTGCTGGTGCGGCGCACGGCGCGCGAGTTTGTGGAAGACAACATCGTCCCCATCATTGAGGAGTGCTTCCGCACGGAGCGCTTTCCGCGCGAGCTCGTCCCGCTCATGGGCGAGTTGGGCTTCTTTGGCGCCAACCTCGAGGGCTACGGCTGCGCCGGCATGTCCAACGTGGAGTATGGACTGGTGACGCAGGAACTGGAGCGCGGCGACTCCGGACTGCGCAGCTTTGTGAGCGTGCAGTCGGCGCTGGTGATGTATCCGATCTACACCTTTGGCTCCGAGGAGCAGAAGAATACCTGGTTGCCGGCCCTGGCCAGCGGCGAGAAGCTGGGCTGCTTCGGCCTCACCGAGCCCGGCTTCGGGTCCAATCCCGGAGGCATGACCACCACCGCGCGTAAGTCCGGCGACGGCTACTCCATCACCGGCGAAAAAATGTGGATCACCTCCGGCTCCATTGCCGACGTGGCCGTGATCTGGGCGAAGGTTGAAGATGAGCAGAACAAGGTCCGCGGCTTTCTGGTCGAGACGGACCGGCCGGGCTTCCGCGCCTTGGACGTGCACGGCAAGTGGAGTCTGCGCGCCTCGGTCACCAGCGGGTTGTCGTTGCAGGATGTGCATGTGCCCGCGAGCAACTTGCTGCCCGGCACCGGCGGTTTGAAGAGCCCGCTCATGTGTCTCAACCAGGCGCGCTACGGCATTGGCTGGGGCGCCATCGGCGCTGCCATGGCCTGCTACGACACGGCACTGCAATACGCCAAGGCGCGCAAGCAGTTCCATGGCATGCCCATCGCCGGCCATCAGCTCATCCAGGAAAAGCTGGTGTGGATGGCGAGCGAAATCTCGAAAGCCCAGTTGCTCAGCCTGCACGTGGGACGGCTCAAGGACGCAGGCAAAGTCGGCCATCAGCATATCTCAATGGCCAAGCGCAACAACGTGTGGATGGCTCTGGAAACCGCGCGCATGGCCCGCGATATTCTCGGCGCGAATGGCATCACGGACGACTACCCGATCATGCGCCACATGATGAATCTGGAAAGCGTGAAGACCTACGAGGGCACGCACGATATTCATGCGCTGATCCTCGGCCAGCACCTGACTGGGATTGCGGCTTACTGATTGCGCCGCCGTGGGTCTGCGCTGTTGCCGGTCACGGCAACTCTTGCGCTGGTCCTCGCCTTCCGCATATTGGAGATCGTCCCATCGCTCGGCTAGAGTGAGAGCAACCGCGTATGCCGAGCTTGCGTGGAGAGAAAGAGCCGCCCTTGCAGAGTCCCTTGCGCAAACTTGCCGCTGCCGCCATCGTCGTTGCCGGCGTGTGCGCTGTTGTCCTCATTTACAGCATCGGCCTGAGCAATAAGAACGCGGCCGGGCGCGACTTCATCTCCTACTGGGCTGCGGGCCAGCAGCTTGTTCACGGCAAAAACCCTTACGACTTTCAGGCCGTGCGCACCCTGGAATTGGCCGCCGGCCGCGACCCCGCCGAGCCGCTGCTGATGATGCGCAATCCGCCGGTGGCCTTTTTTGTCGCGTGGCCGTTGGGCCTGGTCAGCCCGAAGACCGCGCTGATCGTCTGGCTTCTGCTGCTCATGGCCGGGGTGTCCGTGGCCATCCTGCTCATCTGGATCATGCACGGCCGACCCGATTCGCGTCTGCATCTGCTGGGCTACGCGTTTGCGCCTGTGCAGGCCTGCTTTCAAGCTGGACAATTCGGCGTTTTTCTGCTCCTCGGCGTCATTTTCTTTCTCTACTTCCATCGCACGCGGCCTTTCCTTGCCGGAGCCGCGCTGTTGCTCTGCTCGCTCAAGCCGCATCTGTTTTTTCCCTTCGGCGTAGCGCTGGTCTTGTGGTCTGTCGCGACAAACTCCTGGCGCATCCTTGCCGGCCTCGCCACTGCGCTCGCTGCAAGCTGCGCGCTCTCGTATGCGCTCGACCCGCATGCCTGGGCGCAATACTCGTTCATGATGCATGCCGGCGGCGCGCTCGATGAAGCGGTGCCCACGCTGAGCGTCTACCTCCGCATCCTCGTCGACCGGCCGCTGGTGTGGCTGCAATTTGTTCCCGAGGCTGCTGCGTGCGTGTGGGCCGCGTGGTACTTCTGGACGCGCCGCGCGCGCTGGAGCTGGCTCGATCATGGGCTGATTTTGCTGCTGGTTGGCGCCATGTGTACGCCCTTCGGCTGGCTCACCGATGAGTCCATGCTACTGCCTGCGGTCCTGGCCGGGGTCTATTGCGCGCTCGCCGCGCATCGCTCGCTCTGGCCCATCGCGGTGATTTCCGCGGCTGCGCTTTCCGAGTTTTTCTTCGGTCCCAAGATCACGACACCGTGGTTTCTGTGGACCACGCCCGCGTGGCTGCTCTGGTATCTCTACGCGTCGGGAAGGTTCGGCGGGAGAGTGATCGAGCCGCAAGCCACCGCAGGCGCAGTTTCATGAACGGAAGCTTCTGAAAGACGAATGCCCCAGCTTCGAGGCATGGTTAGCGGCGAAGCTGGGGCATTCAGTTATGCACAGATTGAGTCGGGCTCTACGCTGCCGGGTGCCCCACCCATCCCGCAGTCTCATCGCGGAATGGGTGGGAAAGCACGACTCTCGTGCGAGCGAATAGCGAGCGTCTGCCCCACCGCAGGTGGCAGGTGGTTATGCTGCGGTCATCTCGGAAGAGCGGACGCGGAAGCGCTTCATCGAGATGGACAGCGTGCGCTCGATCTTGCGCAGGTCGCCGCGCTCGCTGGGGCCGGTGAAGGTGGACGCCACGCCGTGCGCCGAGGCGCGGCCGGTACGGCCGACGCGGTGGACAAAGTCCTCCGCAACCTTGGGCATGTCGAAGTTGATCACGTGCGCCACGTTGGCCACGTCGATGCCGCGGGCGGCAACGTCGGTAGCGACGAGCACGCGGTGACGGCCCTCAGAGAAGCTGCGCAATGCCTGGTTGCGCTGTGCCTGGGTGCGGTCGCCGTGAATCTGCGTGGCCGAGTGGCCGTTGCGAACCAGCCGCCGCGCCACGCGATCCGCGCCGTGCTTGGTGCGGACGAAAACCAGGAAGCTGCCCTGTTCGGCGTCGAGCAGGTGTTCGAGCAGCTCCTGCTTCTTGTCAGGCTCGACCTCGAAGGTGCGTAGCTCGACATTTTCAGCCGGCTTCAGCACCGAGCCAATCTCGATGCGCGCCGGGTTGTTGAGATACTTGCGCGCCACTTCCTTCACTTGGCCTTCGAGCGTGGCCGAGTAGCAAAGCGTCTGGCGCGTGGTGGGCAGCATGCCGGCGATGCGCGCAATGGCCGGCTGGAAGCCCATGTCGAGCATGCGGTCCACTTCGTCGAGCACCAGGATCTTTACGCCGTCCAGACGAACCAGCTTGCGCTTGAGAAAATCCTCAAGCCGACCGGGCGTGGCGACGATCAGCCGTGCGCCGCGGCGGATGGCTTCAAGCTGCGAGCCCTCGGAGAGTCCGCCGACCACCAGCGCAACGGTCTGCGCCGAGCTGGTGCGGATGTCGCGGAAGGCCTTCTCCACCTGCATGGCCAGCTCGCGGGTGGGCAGCAGGATCAAGGCCTGTGCGCCGCGCACATCTGCTTTCTGCATCTGCTCGACGATCGGGATGAGGAAGCTGAGCGTCTTGCCGGTGCCGGTCTGCGCAGTGGCCAGCACATCGCGGCCCTCCAGCGCCGGGGGAATGGCGCCAGTCTGGACGGGCGTGGGGATTTCAAACTTGTTGGCGTTGAGGCGCGCCATGAGGGCGGCCGAAAGTGAAAACTGCGAAAACTGTGTGGTCAAAATATTCTTTTTCTTCCTGATGTTCCGCGAGCTCCACACGTTCTCTGGAGCCTGCAATCGGAACCGGTCTTGAGGCGCGCACACGTACACTTCAGGCGCGAGCCTGTTCTTCAATCTGCGTAAGAGAGGACCGAAAACGTCGCTTGGACTCACCCGTCAGGTCCTTGTTAACCAAGGCCTCAGGTGCGGAGCTGACCCACGCTACTCATTTGCCAGGGGGCGCATCGCCACCTTGCTAGAGCATTTGTCGCAATCTATGTGGTCCTGATGAAGGGAGTGCAAGGTGGCTTTCTCATGTGAAAAATCCACTTGAGCTCGTGCTTCCGGACAACAGCAATTCCGAAAATGCTGTACCCTGCTCGTTTTCGTGCCCCGGATGCTTTCGAATCTGAGCGCCCAGACCATTCAAGGCGGGCTGCAAAGCTCGAACCGTCGCTCTGGACGTGTTGACGGTCCAAGGCGATATCTCCGGGTGGGAGACTTATTAGGTACACGCTGTAGGGGCTTGGGGGAAAATCTGTGCCAGGCAAACTTGCCGGTATGAAGGGCAAACCGCCGCTCACGGCCAAATCACTGAGCGCAAACCCAGTGTAGCACATCTTCGCTTTTCTTTTCTCTTGCACGAAAATGGAGGGCTCGATTGCCGGGGTTAACGAGGGTTTGTGTGCCGATTGCGGAAAAAGGCCTGTTTCGGGACGGATATTGCTGGAATTTCCATGTCCAATTAGGGGCTCCGCTGTCTGTGAAGCCGACATGGGTTCAATTGGTCTTGCTGGGGATGAATCTCCGGCCTGCCTCCAAGCGGGCCCTTTTCGCAATTCTTAAGCAGACTCCGTGCCCTCGCCCGGCTCGGTTGGCGTTAGGGGTCCGGCGTTGAGCTGGTCCTGCCAGCCGGGCAGGTGCTGGTCGCCGGTGATCAGGCGTGCGCCGCGGGTGAAGGTGAAGTAGGTCCAGATCCACGCGGCGAAGACGGCGATGCGATTGCGGAACCCGATCAGAAAAAAGATGTGCACGGTGAGCCAGGTAACCCAGGCGGGAAAGCCGCTCATGTGGGCCTTGAAGGGCCATTTCACGTCGGCCACGGCGTCCATGCGGCCGATGGTGGCCATGTCCCCTTTGTCGAAGTAGCGGAAGGCGGGACGCGGCGCGGACTTAAGGTCAGCTGCGATGAGTTTGCCGACGTGATCGCCCATCTGCATGGCCGGCTGAGCAACGCCGGGGACCTGGTGACCATCCTGCTCGAAGTGGGCCAGGTCGCCGAGCACAAACACATTGGGCAACACCCGCGGGTTGAGGTGATCGTCCACCAGCACGCAGCCGCGCTTGTCGAGCGTGACGCCGGGAATCGCGGCCAGCATTTTGCCCAGCGGCGAGGCCTGCACACCGGCGGCCCATAGGGTGACGGCGGCCTCAATCCGCTTGCCTCCGGCTTCGACCCACCCGGGGCCGAGGTTGTCGACCTTGGTGTTGGTGTGGACCTCGACACCGAGCCGGGTGAGCGCGGCTTCTGCCTTGGCGGAGAGATCGGGCGGGTAAGTGGCGAGGATGCGCTGCGAGCCTTCCAGCAGCAGCACGCGGGATGTGGTGGGATCGATGTGGCGGAAGTCGCGGCGCATGTAGAGCTGGGCAATGTCGCAGATGGCGCCGGCCAGCTCCACGCCGGTGGGTCCGCCGCCGATGACGGCAAAGTTGAGTGGCGGATGCCAGCCGTGCTCGACCATCTGGCGTTCGGCCAGCTCGAAGGCCAGCAGCACGCGGCGCCGAATCTCCTCGGCGTCTTCAATGGTCTTGAGGCCGGGCGCGAGCGGCGCCCACTCCTCTTTTCCGAAATACGAATGAGTTGCGCCGGTGGCCAGCACCAGGTAATCCCAGTGCACCCGGGCGCCGGAGCTGAGGGTGACGGTTTGGGCCGCGGCGTCGAGCCCGGTGACCTCATCCATCAGCACTTCGGTATTGGGTTGGCCGCGCAGGATGGTGCGGATGGGCTGGGCGATGTCCGCAGGGGAAAGCACGGCCAGCGCCACCTGGTAAAGCAGCGGCTGAAAGGTGTAGTGGTTGCGGCGGTCGATCACCGTGACGTCGACGGGCAGGTCCGCCAGCCCTTTGGCCGCGTTGATGCCGGCGAACCCTCCGCCGACAATGACTACGCGGGGACGGTTTGCCGGTTGGGGAAGCTCGGGAGTTTTTCCCAAAGTTCTCAGTTCCTCAATAGTCTTGATGCGCCATCGAGGCAAGAAGTATCAGCAAAGTCGGTTTCCGGGCGAGCACTGGTTCCAGTGCAACCGTAGGTCCTGCGGCAGCGATTGGCGCCCAACCACTCCAGCGACGAAGACCTGTCGCCGGGGGCCCCGGTCACGCGCCAATCTTTGCTCTTGATGACAGGTCCTAGTTTTGTGCCAGCTCCATGCGTGCCAGCTGGGGGCGGCGGTCGGCGCCGGCGGTCGCCATGATCTCAGCCACCCGCTGGGTTTCGGGGTCGAAAACAGGGTCTGCGGTGCCGATGGGAACCGGCTTGTAGGGCAGGAAGACGCGAAAGGTTGCGCCGCGGACGGGGTTGCGCTCGGCCCAGATGCGGCCGGAATGCTGATGGACGATGGTGCGGCAGATGGCCAGGCCGAGGCCGGTGCCGCCCTTCTGGCGGGAGTCCGACGCGTCCACCTGCTGGAAGCGGCCGAAGATGGACTCCAGCTTGTCGGCGGGAATGCCGCGGCCGGCATCGACCACGGAGAGGGTTACGCCGTTCAGATCGGGGCGCATGAGCACGCTGACGGCGGAGTTGCGCGGCGAGAACTTGATGGCGTTGGAGATCAGGTTGGTGAGCACCTGGACGAGGCGGTCGGGGTCGGCGGCGATCTCCACCTGGGCCGAGTCCTGGATCAGCTGCACGCCGGCGGCATCGGCCACCAGAGCGGTGCAGTCGATAGCCTGGCGGACGATCTGTCCCAGTTGCACCTTCTTGAAGATCAGCCGGTCGCGTCCGCTCTGCATGCGCTCGAGGTCGAGAATGTCGTTGATGAGGCGCAGCAGCCGGTCAGAGTTGGCAACGGCGATGCGCAACAGGTTGGCGGCTTTGTCGTTGAGCTCGACCAGGGGGCCATAGGAGAGCAGGCCGAGCGATCCGCGGATCGCGGTGAGGGGGGTGCGCAGCTCGTGGCTGACGGTGGAGATGAACTCATCTTTCAGCCGGTCCAGGGCATAGCGCTGGCTGATGTCGCGAAAGCTGAGCACGGAGCCAGAGAGACGGCCGTGATCGAGGATGGGGGTCAGGGCATAGTCCACGCGGAAGGGGCTGCCGTCGCTGCGGTACAGGGTGTCTTCGCCGGAGGTGGCCATCAGCTGCAGGCGTCCGGTGGCGCGCAGCAGGGGACAGTCTTCGCCGCACTGGCTGCCGGCAGGCGCGCAGCCGTGCAGCAGGTCATGCACCGCCTTGCCGGTCAGGCTGGAGGTGGCCGCGCCCAGCATGTTCACCGCAGCGGGATTGGCAAAGCTGACCAGGCCGTTGGGATCGAGACCGCAGATGCCGTCGGCCACCGAGTTGAGCAGGATCTCTTGCTGGCGGTAGAGCTTTTCGGCCCAGCCGCGTTCGTGGGAGCGGGCCAGCATCTGGCCCAGGGAGGCGGCGACCGTCTCCACGCTGGCCATGGCCTCGCGGTTTTCGCGCAGGCAGAAGTGGCAATAGAATTCGAGCACGCCCAGCACCCGGTTGCCCACGCGCACCGGCACCGCGCAGCCGGAGACCATGCCGAGCCGGCGCGCGGCCTTGGTATGGGCGTTGGTGGGCTCTGCGGCCAGGTCGGTTACCCACACCGGCCGGCCATCCTGCCAGGCGCGGCCAGCCAGCCCGGTGCCGGGAATCAGCGCGCATTCCGCGCTCTCTTTGACCAGTGTTTCCGTGTGCCTGCCGGGGGCGCCCCAACTGGAGCAGAACTCCAGCCGGTTCTGTTCGGCGTTCACTTCCCACTTGAGGGCCACATCCCATCCCTGGGAGACGCACAGCGCCTCAAGGATGCGCATGGCCGCGATCTCGGGCGAGGTGTTTTCTCCCACGATCTCGCTGACCACCCGCTGCAGGGCCACGCGCCGTTCGCGCTGCACCAGCAGGCGGAGAACCAGCACCGCGGCTGCGGCTCCGGAGGCGAAGATCAGCACCTGGTTGTAGCGCGGGTCGATGGTCAGGTTGTGGGTAAACAGCCCTAGAACCACGGCCAGAGCCAGTCCGGCCAGCACGGGCGAGAGAAAGGAGAAGCCGCGCTTGATGATCTGCGCGCGCCGTTTGCTGCCGCTGCTCCTGATCCCGTTGGACGGGTCCGCCATTACTACCCCCGGAAGTCAGCCTGGACCGTTCCCCAATATCGGCAATTGCCGACCGGGCTCGCCTACTGGCCGCCAATAAACGAGAATTCAATCTGGTGCAGCAACTGACGGGCCATTCTGTGGAAAATCTTAAGTTGTTTATTTTATGAAAGTTATCGCAGACATAGGCGCCTACAGCTGTGAACAGCTGTTTACAGGGTTAATCAAAGGGTTACAGGAGTACCGTGCGCGAATTTCGGTCGCAGCCATGGGCGTCCCAGGGCTCGGGCGTTCTTCGGCGCAGGGTTATGGATGCCGCTCCACGGCGATGTTCAGCGTGGATGTATTGCCGCAGGCGGCCAGTGCCAGCAGATCGGTAGCCACGCCGGGCATGGTTACCGGAGTGAAGGTCACGATGCCATCGAGCCCCGACGTCGCGGTTGCGGTCTGCGAGGCCAGAAATGTGGATGGCGGACAGACGCTGTGCGCCCCGCAGGGCGGCTGCCACGCATAGAGCGCCTCGTAGAGGGTGACCGAGCCGGCAGCCATGGGGTTGCCGTCCATGTCCAACAGCCGGAGCGTGATCTGCGCCGGGGTTGCGGAGACGGCCAGGCTCTGGCTGGTGCCGGAGACAGCTTCCAGGGTCGCGTACTCCGGCCGCGCGCCGATGGCCGAAAATGCGACGCACTGGCTGGTGCTGTTGAGGCAGGCATCGATGGTGACCAGCTGGCCTTCGCTGAGCGGCCCCACGGTCAGTTGCTGCGTGGCGATGCCGGAGGAGTGGGTCATCTCCAGCGTCGCGCCCTGGGCGACGAAGCCGGAGGCCGTAGATTGCCAGGCGACGCTCTGGCCGGCGGCGGGCGTGCTGCCGTTGAGCGCCAGGGCCTGGACGGTCCAGGGGACGGTGGCGCCGGCGGCGAGCGAGAGGCGGGGCGTGAGCGCGGCCAACACCGGCGGCGTTCCGCCGACGAACTGGGCCTGGAGACTGGAGCCATTGGTCAGCGAGGCGGTGACGATGGACCAGGTCGAGTCGACCGCTGTCACATTCATGGTGGCGCGGCCGTCGCCGGTGGCCGTCACCGAGCAGACCGGCTGGCCGCAGGCGAGCTTGGCGGTCCCGCTGGTGACGGTGTAGAGGATGGTGACGCCGCCGGCCGGGGTCAAATCAGAACCCAGCGCCGTGACCGTGAAGGACATGGGCACGCCGGTGGGGACGGTGTTCATGGGCGCGGTGAGCAGGGTGAGCGCGTCGCCGTTCCCGGAGTCGTAACTGAGGCCGCCGGAGACGATGGCCGCGGCGTAGAACAGCGGCTGGTCGTCCACTTCCACGTCGACCGAGCCGGTGACGCCGTTGGCGGCCGGCGGGGCAATGGCGGTGATCTCGTTGGGTGAGATGCTGGTCACGAGAGCCGGTTGGCCGCCCACCAGCACCGTGTCCGCCAGACGAAAGCCCATGCCGTGAATCACGAAGGCTCCGCCGCCGGCCCGCAGCCTTTGGGGTTCGACCGTGTCGGCATAGAGAACCCAGCCGCTGTAGGGGTAGTCGGGCCGTCCGTCGCCGCGCTGGTCGGCAACGCCGACGCGCACCAGGTCGTCGCCGAGGGTGGTCACGCGCAGCCAGCTCTCGCCCGTGGCCAGGCCGTTCATGCCCGGCGCCGCGCCGATGGCGGGTGCGCCCACGGGGTCGAAGGCGTCCCAGATGCCGATCGAGGGCATGGCCTTGGTTTCGGTGGGCATACCGGCCGCGTCGAGAGCCTGCGTCACCACGGTAAAGGTCCGACCGCCGCGCACCGGGAAGGTGAACCAGTCGGTCTGGCCCACCTGGCTGAGCCGCCCGGCCCACATGCCGCTCGCCGGCAGCATGCGCGGCGAGGCCTGGGCGCCGACGGCGTCGTTGCTGCCGCCGATGGCCGAGTCCGGGACGTTGACGGTGAGGGTCTGCGAGCCGCCCGCGGCCAGGTTGGGCACGGTGATGGGCGCGAGCGTGCCCGAAGGCGCGGCCTGCCCATCGAGATAAGGGCCGACCGAGTCTTCAAGGATATAGAGCGGATTGATGGCCTCGAACGTGACCTGGTAGTTGGCGCTGGTGACGCCGGGAGGCAGCGGCATATCGCTCAGGTCAAAAAAGCCTTGCAGCGTGGGGTCGCTCGAGCCCCACTGGGTGAGCGGGTTGCCATTCACATCCACAAAGCCAGTAATCGGGTTGCCGTGGTTGCCGTTGAAGTAGCCCCCGGAGACGAAGGTGACCGTGTACTCGTACAGTGGGTTGCCGTTGCCATCCAAAGGCCGCGCCACCACATTCACGCCCTGCATGCCCATGCCGGTGCGGAAGCTGATGGTTCCCTGGATGGAGACAGTGTTGGCGGCGGTGAGCTGCTTGGCGGGGAGGCTGGCCTGGTTTTGGGCGGTGACGGGATAGATGCGGTTGAGCGCGGCCATGTCGTCGAATCGGAGCACGCCGGGGTTGGGGATGCACTCCCCGCCGGTGACGCCGCAGACGCCGCCCAGCGGCTGCATGATGGGCCAGCCCGCCGTGCCGCCGGGCAGCTCGTTGGTCAGGCCGGTGGGGTTCACCTGCGCGTAGTCGAGGCCCAGCACCCGGCCAAAGGCGCGCTCCAGCTGGTAGCTCATCATCTCCACGAGGTCGGGAGTGGTGGCGCACAGGCCGTTGAGCAGGATAACGCCGTGGGCGATGGTGGTGTCGGGGTTGATGCCGTCCAGCCACGTCCACACGCCGTTGTTCTGGCAGCTGATGGGCTGGCTGGCGCCAGCGCCGAAGATCGCATCGATCACCGAGCCGTCCGCGTCGTAGATGACCGCAAGGGGGTACGCCGTGGCCACCGGCGTCACGTCGGCCGGCGCAGTGATCTGGCCGCCGGTGGCGGCGATGTTCGAGCCGTTCACGTCTTCATTGAGCGGGCCTTTGTCGGTGAGCGTGACCTCGGCCGTGGGAACCGCGGACCAGAGCGCCGCCGCCGCGTCCACTATCGCTGTTGCCTGCTGGTTGGAGACGGAGCCGTTGAGCGGCCCCTGGTCGACGTAGTAGTAGACCTGTCCGCCCGCCCAGTGGATGGGCTGGCCCATGTTGGCGGGATTGAAGACAGTGGCGCCGGCAACGTATTTCGGTCCGCCGGCGCGGCCCACTGCGGGAGCCAGGGAGAGCAGGAGGACGGGAAGCAGAACAGCCAGGCGACGCGAATGAGAGGAATCCAAGGCCAGCACGAGATGCGCTCCAGATTAAGAACTTCTGGGCCGCCGTGAAGATTCCTCACGAATTGCGATGAGGAGACTCACAGGCGGACACAGTTGTCTCATCGGTCTCCGCGCCTGATTGCTGGAGATTCCTTAGTAATGCGAAGATGGCTGGTTACAATCGAATTTTCTTATTGGAAAAGACTTAACTTGTGGCTCAAATCGATACACTGTAGCGAAACGAACCAGTCAGCTGTTTGGAATTGTCCAGCTTCGCAAAGCTCTCATGAGATGTGGATCAGAAGACTCTCATAAGAGCCTTCCGTCTCCTGTGCAAGACAGCGAGAAATTTGCTTCCCAGGCGTGGACCGCTGTTGCGAATCGATACAGAAACGGGGCTTGGGGTGAGAAACCGCTCACGGAGGCACGACGCGGCCGGAGCGCGGCGCGAAGGAGCGCAACGGGGATGGCTCAGGCAGCGGAGGCTTTGCGCCCATCTGAGGCGACAGGGCGCTTACCGTCAGATCTCTGGGTAGAAGTCGAAGAAGGCGTCCAGGCTGCGCTTGAGCTGGGTCTCGATCTCCTCCCGCGAGCCCTCGATGGTGTGCATGGTGACGTGGGCCTGGTGGCCATTGGCCAGCTTCAGGGTTGCGTCTTGAATTTCGGTCACTTCGCCTTCCGGCAGCAGCCGGAGTCCGTAGATGAGTGTCAGGTTGGCCATACCAGACATGATAGTGAGGAACGCGATAGGCTTCGAGATGCGGGCCAAAATGAGGGCCAGGAAAGTGAAAGGGAAAGGAAGCGCGCCATGGGCGATGTAAGCCGGCGGGATTGGTTGAAAGGGGCGACGGCGGCCTGGGCCGTGGCGCAGGGCGGCTGGGGTGCGGCCACGGCTGCGGCGACAGAGCTGCCGCACGCGCGGCCGGTGAAGGCCGACAGGCACTTTACCAGCGCGGCCGTCGAGAGGTTGATTCCTCGAATGCAGCAGCGGATTGGGGATCCGGCTCTCGGAACCATCTTCGAGAACTGCTTCCCCAACACGCTGGATACGACGGTGTTTCCGGGCAGCTTCGAAGGCAAACCGGACACCTACATTGTGACTGGCGACATTGATGCCATGTGGCTGCGCGACTCCTCGGCGCAGGTGTGGCCCTACCTGCCGCTGGCCAAGAGCGACGCGCCACTGCGCGAGCTGCTGGAGGGCGTGATCCGCCGCCAGGCGCGCATGATTCTGCTCGACCCCTACGCCAACGCCTTTATGCGCGATGCGACCGCCGCGCCGCTGAGCTGGGCGGTCCACGACAAGACCGAGCACCACGCCGGCGTGGGCGAACGCAAGTGGGAGATCGATTCGCTCTGTTACACGATTCGCCTGGCGCACGGCTACTGGCGCGCGACCGGCGACGCGAGCCCCTTTGACGCGACGTGGAGAGCCGCAGCAGCGGCCATTGTGCGCACCTTCCGCACCCAGCAGCGCAAGGACGGCCCCGGCCCTTACTCCTTCGAGCGCGAATCGCCGGTACCGACCGACACCGTGCCCCTCAGCGGGTTCGGCAATCCCGCGCTGCCGGTGGGCATGATCTACTCCATGTTCCGCCCCTCGGACGACGCCTGTATCTATCCGCTTTTTGTGCCGGCGAATTTATTTGCGGTGACCAGCCTGCGGCAGCTTGCCGAGCTGGCCGGCCACGCGGCCGGAGACGCCCAACTGGCCGCCGAAGCCGAAGCCCTGGCCGCCGAGGTCGAGCGCGCCCTGTCCGCGTACGGCAAGGCCCGGCATGCCAGGTTTGGCGAGATATGGGCCTATGAAGTGGACGGCTACGGCAACGCGCTGATGATGGACGACGCCAACGCGCCCGGCCTGGTGAGCATGGCCTACCTCGGTTCCTGTGCCCTCGACGACCCGCTCTACCGGCGCACGCGGGCCTTTGCGCTGAGCGAGGCCAACCCTTATTTCTTCCGCGGCAAAGTGGCCGAAGGGGTGGGCGGGCCTCACGAGGGATTGAACATGGTGTGGCCCATGGGAATCATGTATCGCGCACTCACGGCAACCGACGAGCAGGAGATTCGCCAGTGCCTGCGCTGGCTGCGCGATTCGACCGCTGGAACGGGATTCATCCACGAGTCGTTCCACAAGGACGACGCCGGCAACTTCACGCGCCCCTGGTTTGCCTGGGCCAACACGCTGTTTGGCGAGTTGGTGGTGAAGCTGGCAGCGGAGCGGCCCGCGCTGCTGGCTGCGCCGCTTGGCTGAGGCGTTGGTCTCGGAATCCCCACGGCAGCTGGTGCATCTAGAATCAGGATAGGGAAACGATCGATGACGGAAATTCGCGACACGGTAATTTTGGGCTCGGGATGCGCCGGGCTCACGGCGGCCATTTACACCGGCCGGGCTGGCCTGAGCCCGCTGGTTCTGGAGGGCCACGAGCCCGGCGGCCAGCTCTCGATCACCACGCTGGTGGAGAACTTTCCCGGCTGGCCGGAGGGGATCCAGGGGCCCGAGCTTATCGACAACATGAAGAAGCAGGCGTCGCGCTTTGGCGCCACGTTTCAGCTGGCCCACCTGAACAAGGTCGAGTTGGGCGCCCATCCTATCAAGCTTGAGACCTCGGCTGGCGTGATTCACACCCGCACGCTGATTGTCGCCTCCGGCGCCAGCGCGCGCTGGCTGGGCATCGAGAGCGAGCAGGCTTTGATTGGCCACGGCGTTTCCAGCTGCGCCACCTGCGACGGCTTCTTCTTCCGCGGCAAGGAGATTGCGGTGGTGGGCGGCGGTGACTCAGCCATGGAAGAGGCGCTGTTTCTGACGCGCTTTGCCACCAAGGTCACGCTGCTGCACCGGCGCGAGGCCTTCCGCGCCTCGAAGATCATGCTGGACCGCGCCATCGCTCATCCCAACATTGAGCTGCGCACCAACACCATTGTCGAAGAAGTGCTGGGCGTGCAAGAAAAAGACGTGCGCGGCCTCAGGCTCAAGGATGTGAAGACCGGCGTTCAGGATGAGTTGGCCATCAGCGGCCTCTTCCTCGGCATTGGCCACGAGCCGAATGCAAAGATGTTTGCGGGGCAAATGGATCTCGACGAGGACGGCTACATCAAGACCACCGGCAACGTGCTCACCACGCACAACGGGCAGCCGATTCCCGGAGTCTTTGCTTGCGGCGACGTGCAGGACCGCCGCTACCGCCAGGCCATCACCGCGGCCGGCTCCGGCTGCATGGCGGCGCTGGAAGCGGAGAAGTATCTGGAAGAACACGGGCACTGAGGCGCCCACGGTGCGGCGGACGCTCGGCACTTGCAGTGCGGCGGACGCTCGCGGGAGGCTCGCATGAGTGCTTTGGCTTTCCACCCTTGCGCCAGAAAAAAGGCGCAAGGATAGGGCACGGACGATATGTCCATATAGCCATAACAATCGCGAGACGAGGGACAGCATGGCAACAATCTTTCCCGGCCGCTATACGGCGCAGAGCGACGAGCCATTTGTCGTCTACCTGATCGGCTTTCGCGTGAACCGCTGGCTGGCGGTGCGCAGTTGGACGCGCGTGGCGGCGGCGATGGGGCCCATGATTGCCGAACTCAAAAGGCATCCGCTGCTGGGCCTGCTGCACGTTGAGTCGTTCTTGTACTGGCGCGGCGTGGGGATGATTCAGTACTGGCGCAGCTTTGAGCGGCTGCACGCCTATGCGCACGCGCGCAACTCAGTGCATCTGCCGGCGTGGGCGGAGTTCAACCGGCGCATCGGCGGCAATGGATCGGTGGGCATCTGGCATGAGACGTACATGATTGCTCCTGGGCAGTGCGAGAGCATCTACGTCAACATGCCGCTCTTCGGCCTGGGCGGCGCCATGCCGCATATACCCATCACGGGACCAACGGACGGCGCCCGCGCGCGGATTGGGCAGTCAAGCGATAAGGAACAGAATGCGAAGTAGAATCTGCGAGAGCGGCAATCGCCGGGCTCGTTCACGACCTTGCGCCAATGCGCGGATGGGCGGGCAATGACGGCGCTGTCTGAAAATCTGGAACGGCTTGAGGAAGCGATTGCGGCGGCCTGCCGCAAGGCTGGACGGGTGCGCGGGGACGTGGAATTGATGGCGGTGTCGAAGACCTATCCGGCGGCGACGATTGTGGAGGCCGCCGGATTGGGGCTGCGGCTCTTTGGCGAGAACCGCGTGCAGGAGTTTGCTGCGAAGGCCCCGGAGTTGGCGCCGCTGGGGCTTGTTGCGACCGAGGGCCGTGTGTCAGGGCACGACTTCAGTCGTGCCGAAAATGCGATTGAATCGGCATGGGCTTTAGCCCCTGCGGCGGGCCCAAACCCTATCCGCGTTCACCTGATCGGTCACCTGCAAACCAACAAAGCCGCTCGCGCCGCGGAACTGTTTGACGCGGTGGATTCTGTGGACTCACTGCGGCTGGCGGAGAAGTTGAACGAGGCAGCCGCGAAACTGGGCAAGCGGCTGCCCGTGCTGATTGAGGTGAAGCTGAGCCCCGAGGAGACCAAGGCCGGGCTGGAGCCGGAGTCGGCCGAAGCCGCGGAACTGTTGGATCGGCTGCCGGATTTGCATCGCCTGCACGCGCAGGGCCTGATGACGATTGCGCCCTGGGGCGTCGCGGAAGAAGTCACACGCGCCTGCTTTCGCAGCCTGCGCACGTGTCGGGATAAGTGGGCTGCGACTTATCCGAAGTTAGCCCTGGACGTGCTGTCGATGGGCATGAGCGGGGACTTTGCGCTCGCGATCGAAGAGGGCGCGACGCGCATCCGCGTGGGCACGGCGCTGTTCGGCAAGCGCGGGCCGTATACCGGACCCGCGGAGTGACAGCGCCCGCGTATCTGCGCGAGTCGGCCGAAGGTGTAACGCTCGCCGTGCGCGCCCAGCCCGGCGCAAAAAAGACAGCAATCGTCGGTGTCTATGGCGAATGCGCCGCGGCGCAGTTGAAGATCGCCGTGCATGCGCCGCCCATTGATGGCCGCGCCAACGCGGCGCTCATCGAGTTCCTAGCCGAGTTCTTTTCGCTGCCCCGCAAAAACATCGCGCTCCTCTCCGGTGAGTCATCCCGCAGCAAGGTCTTCCGCCTCGGCGGAGTTTCCGTCGCCCAGGCGCATGACCGCATCAACCGCCAGGGTCATTAAATTTTTCGCCACTCTCGTGCTCTCACAGTCGCAGCCGTCCGGCCGGCCCTATAATCTCTCCAATTGCAATCTGGAGAATTCTTTTGCGTCAAATATCCAGCCTCGTTTGGGCCGTCGTTCTCTGCTCGCTACCCCTGGCTCTTTATCCGATAACAGCAAGGGCTGGCGAGCCCAAGCCCGACCAGCCGATTGTGGGCGAAGGCCTCATCGACCGGGTGATCGCCGGCGGGGATGAGCCGGTCTTTCGCGCCGACGGTTATTCGTTCCGCGTCACACCCCAGACTGCGCTTCACCTGAGTAAGCGGCTCACGAAACTGGGCGACGTCACGGCTGGCGTCTGGGTCCGTTTTGAAGGCCATCCCGATGCGGCGGGAACGATCATTGCTGCCAAGGCCCACTTTCTCAAGTTCAGGCAATCCACGCACAAACCCGACCCGGTCACCGTGCAGATCACCATGTTTCCTCCGGACAGCAAGATTGACGCCTACAAAGGCTTTGCCACCGGCGAAAAGGAGTTTCCGCCAGACGACGAGGGAGGTTGGTGCGGATGGTATCCGCTCGTTCGCGACGAGGCCTTGCAGGAGCATGTTCGCCAGGTCGGAATGTCGGTCGTCCCGCAGTTTGAGCGCGATCTCGCCGAGAACGACTCGGCCAGAATTCCCTTCCGCTTTTACGTCGTGGATGGCACCGGCGAGCACAAGGTGATGTTCTGCGGCAAGGGTCTGATCCTGCTGCCCATGGCGGCCCTCCGGCGTCTGCACGGCGACGATGAGTTGGCCGCCGTGTTGGGTGAGGGAGTTGCTGGCGAGATGAGCGCGGGTGTGGCGCTTCTCCCATCACGCGAGGTTGCCTTCGAGGGGGCGGCATTCGCGGCCAGTGAGGTGCTTTTTGGCGCCGCTGGTGGCGTGGCCGGAGGGATCGCCATCGCGGCCGTGGACGCGCGCCGCATGGAACATGCAAGGTCACGGATGGCGCTGGCCCTGATGACCGATGCCGGTTACGACCCGCGCCAGGCCGCTGAGGCGTGGCGGCTGCTGGGGCCCATGGACCCGCCCAAGCACCCCGAGAAGGTGAAGGACTCCGACCACAGCCGCTATCTCCGGGATTTTGTTGCGGCGCATTACTCCGCGGCAACGCCGGGCGCGGAGGCCCCCAAGGCCGGCGAAGCACCAGCGATCACACCCGACCCTGCCGCGAACCGGTAAGCGCGCTTCAGCGGCCGTGGTGGACAAAGGCGGCGGCGAGGGCTTCTTCCGGCTCGGGGCGGACGCGGAAGTCGGCGTGGGCCTCGGCAAACGCGACGCGCCCATCGCGATTGAGGACGTAGGTGGCGGGCAGCGGCAGCCGCCAGCTCTTGTCGCCGTTGACGAAGGGGATGTTGACCAGGATGGAGAGGTAGTAGGCGCGGTGGTACTCGGGGACCGTGTAGACCAGGCCGAACTGCTCGGCCACCTTGTTGTCCGGGTCGTGCAATACCGGAAATGGCAGTCCATGCTGGCCGGCCATGAAGTCGCTCTGCCGCTCGATCTGCGGGCCAATGGCCACCATCAACCCTTCGCGCTCGCGCAGCGTGCCGTAGAGATCGCGCCAGGCTTCGAGTTCCGTCACGCAGTACGAACACCAGCGGCCGCGAAAGAACTTGATCACCAGCGGCCCAAGCGCGAGCAGATCTTCGGAGCGCACCAGGCGACCGGTCGCGTCCTTCAGTGCGAACTCCGGAGCAACGGCGCCGACGGGGAGGATTTTTTCTTCGATGCCGGAAGCAAACAGTTCAGACACCGCTCGCTCGCCGACAGCGAGGCGCTCGGCCTGCACCAGGTGGCGGGTGTTGGCAGTAATCTCGTCGAGTTGGTCCTGCAGGGTGGTGGTGGTCATGCTTGCGCCTGATTGCTGTTATGACGCACTGAAGCGCCCGTAAGTTTTACCGCCCAAACCGCTGCTTGCCGCCCATGCCCATGGCGCCTAATCCGCCGCGCATCATCTTGGCGCCCAGGCCGCCTTTGCCCATCTGCTTGAACATTTTGGCCATCTGGGCGTATTGGCGGAGCAGGTTGTTCACGTCCTGCACTTCCGTCCCGCTGCCCTTGGCGATGCGCTTGCGGCGCGTGCCGGAGATGATCTCGTGGTTGCGGCGCTCAAGCGGGGTCATGGAGTTGATGATGGCTTCGAGGCGCACAAACTGCTTTTCATCCACGCTCTTGGAGGCCTGCTGCAAGCCGGCGAAGGGGCCGACGCTCGGCAGCATCTTGAGGATCGACTCCATGGAGCCCATCTTCTTGATCTGGCGTAACTGGTCGCGGAAGTCTTCGAGCGTGAAGCCGTCGCCGAGCAGCGCCTTCTTGGCGAACTCCTCTGACTTTTTTCGGTCGAGCGTGGACTCGGCCTTCTCGATGAGCGACATCATGTCGCCCATGCCCAGGATGCGGCCGACGATGCGGTCTGGATGAAACGGCTCGAAGGCGTCCGGCTTTTCGCCCACGCCGATGAACTTGATGGGCTGGCCGGTCACGTGGCGGATCGACAGCGCCGCGCCGCCGCGAGCGTCGCCGTCCATCTTGGTGAGGATGACGCCGGTTAGGCCCAGGCGCTTGTGGAAGTCTTCGGCGGAGTTGACCGCGTCCTGGCCGGTCATGGCGTCGGCGATGAAGAGAATCTCGCTTGGATTGAGCAGCTTCTTGAGCCGTGCCATCTCGTCCATCAGCGCTTCGTCAATGTGCAGGCGGCCGGCGGTGTCGACGATGAGCGTATCGCAGCCCATGATCTTGGCTTCGCGCAGCGCTTCCTTGGCGAGGCGGACGACGAGATCGGCACCCGCCGGCTCGCCCTTCTGGTCGCCCTCGTAGAGCTTGGCTTCGATGGATTTGGCCACGACCTTGAGCTGCTCGCGCGCGGCCGGGCGATAGACGTCGACCGACACCAGCATGGGGCGATGGCCGCCCTTCTTGAGCCATGCGGCCAGCTTGCCGGAGGTGGTGGTTTTGCCGGAGCCTTGCAGGCCGGCCATGAGGATCACGCTCGGCGGCTGCGAGGAGAATTTGAAGCGGGCCGTGTCTTTGCCGAGCAGCGCGATCAGCTCATCGCGAACGATCTTGATGACCTGCTCGGAGGGCGAGAGCGCGGTCAGCACCTCGGTGCCCACGGCCTTGACGCGGATCTGCTCGATCAGGTCGCCGACGACGTTGAGGTTGACGTCGGCCTCAAGCAGGGCTATGCGGATCTCGCGCAGGGCTTCGGCGATGTTTTCTTCGGTGAGTGTGCCCTGTCCGCGGAGGGTTTTGAAGGCGCGCTGCAGCTTGTCTGTAAGGTTTTCAAACATAGGTCAACTACCAGTGTATCGCGGCACCTGCGCCACGTGCGGTGGGGCAGCCGGCGCTTGCGCGCCAGAGGGTTCGAGGTTTCCCACCCATTCCGCGAAAAGCCGCGTAATGGATGGGGCACCCGGCAGACGCCGCTTGCGCCACATGAGGCTCGTCTTTTCCCACCTGCACACGGCGGCCGAAGAACCGCTGACGCCGATGGGGATTAGAATGGGGCACGCTTGAGTTGTCGATGGGAGGACGCCATGAATCGCCGCAACTTTGTGAAGACCGCAGCCCTGGTTCCGCTGGTGGCAGGCAGCGGCCCGCTCGGCTGGGCGTCGGCGGCCACGGCCGGCGCCGAAGCAGCGATGCCTGCAAGCCAGGGAGACCTGGCCGCGCGCTACCAGCTGACGCTTCGCCGCGTGCTCCTCGGCCAGTCGCCAGCCTATACCGAGGATTTCGTACTGGCCGATGCGAAGCCGGAGGCGGTGCGGCGTTTTACCGAGTACAGCGGAGACGTGTCCGGCCGCTACATTGGCGCGCTGGCCACGGCGGCCCGGGTCTATGGAACGCCGTTTCCCGGCCTGGATGGGCTGGCGGCGAAGGCCGTGGCACTGCAAAAGCCGGATGGCTACTTTGGCAGCACATTCCACTACGACAAACCGACCGATCTGGACCTGGCGCTGCTGTGGGGCAACGGGCGGCTGCTGGTGGGGCTGCTCGAGTACTACAGGCTGAATCCCGAGCCGCAGGTGCTTGCCTGCTGCAAGCGGCTGGGCGACTGGCTGGTGCGGATTGGGCCGCTGATGCTATCGGATGAGATTCGCGCGGCATTTGGCGCACAGCATTTTGCGTCCAGCTACATCTGCTGGATGCAGCAGACCGAGGGGCTGGCCAATCTGTACGCGGTCACAAAAGACGAGCGCTACAAAGCCCTGGCCGCACAGATTGCGGCAGTGATCGAGCGGCGGCCGGGCGACCATGTGCACGGCTACCTGACCAGCCTACGCGGCGTGATGGACCTGTACGCAGCCACCGGAGATGCCAGGTTTCTGAGCCAGTGCGAGGCGGCATGGGACGGCGTGGCCGGGTCAAAGGACGCTCTCATTACGGGCGGAGTGCCTGAGGGCTGGAGTCCCAACGGGCACAGGACCGAGGGTTGCGCCGAGGCCGACTGGGTGCGGCTGAGCCTGGGGCTGTGGCGGGCTACAGGCAAGCAGAAGTACCTGGAGATGGCGGAGCGCGCGGTCTTCAACGAGCTGGCCTTCAACCAGTTTGCTACCGGCGACTTTGGGCATCGGGTGTACACCGAGACCGGCTTGCCGGGCGATGGGTCTGCGCGCGCATGGTGGTGCTGCACGCTGCACGGGCTGCGCGCGTTTCCGGATATGCACGGGAGCGTCTTCCGCGAGACGAAAGAGGGGCTGTGGTACGACCTGCCGCTCGATGGCCGGACGATGCGCGGAGGGGCGGAGACGGGCCGGCTCTCGGCCGTTGCGGAGTCTCGGCTGGCGCGGGATGGAACGGTGCGGATTACGATCACCGCGGCGGGCGCGGGGCCGGCGGCGCTGCGCGTGCGCAAACCCACGTGGGCCGAGCAGGTGGAGTTGCACGTGAAGGGCCCGGGGCAGCTAGCAAAGCTGGAGGATGGATACGTGGGCCTGGAGCGGGTGTGGACCCCGGGGGATGTGGTGGAGGTGAAGTATGCCATGAGCCTGCACCAGTTGCCAGCCGGAGAGGAACGCGTGGCGTATTTTTATGGGCCGTGGCTGCTGGGCGCGCCGTGGAGCGACAATCCGGTCTACTTCAACGAGCTGACGATGGACAACCGCCTGGAACGCGGCCAGGAAGCTTCGTTGGGTGCAGCTCCGCAGCCCGGGCGGCCGTTTACCGTGCCGATTGCGGCAACGGTCGTCCCGTTTATCCCAGCCGAGTATCCCGATCAGCCGCAGAAGGTGGCGCTGCGCGCCATCGCAGAGCAGACAGGGATGGGTACGACGGCTTGGGAGCTGCGGTTTCTGGGGTCAAAGCAAGGGTAGGCGATTGGGGTTTGCGCGGTTAGACCCACTCGCCCTGGCGCATCAGGGGCTCGACGGTCCCGGTCGCGGTGATGCCGTCGATGTCCAGCTTGTCGGATCCGATCATCCAGTCCACGTGGATGAGGCTGTCGTTGGCGCCTTTGGCAGCCAGTTGCTCCGGAGTCAGCTTGTCGCCGTCGCGCACGCAGCTGGTGTAGGCCTGGCCTAACGCGATGTGCGAAGCGGCGTTCTCATCGAACAGCGTATTCAGGAACAGCATGCCGCTGGCAGCGATGGGCGAGGAGTGGGGCACGAGCGCCACTTCTCCCAGCCGGCGCGCGCCGTCGTCGGTGTCGATGAGCTTTTGCAGCACTTCCTGGCCGCGCGTGGCTTTCGCCTCAACGATGCGGCCGTGCTCGAAGCGCACCTGGATGCCTTCGATCATGGTTCCCTGGTGGGAGAGCGGCTTGGTGGCGGTCACGGTGCCATCGGCGCGGTCTTTGTGGGGCGTGGTGAAGACCTCTTCGGTGGGCATGTTGGGGATGCAGTAGAGGCCGTTGCCCGCCGTCGTTCCTCCGCCGAGCCAGAGGTGGTCGTCGGCCAGGCCGAGGCGGAAGTCGGTGCCCGGGCCGCGGTATTGGAGGGCGGCGTAGCGCTTGGCGTTGAGCAGCGCGGCGCGGCTGTGCAGGCCGGCGTCGTGGGCCTTCCATGCGGCAACGGGATCATCGGTGTTGATGCGCGTGGTCTGGAAGATGGCCTCCCACAGCTTGGCGAGAGGGGCATCGGGCGCGTCGTCCGGGAACATGGAAGCGGCCCAGGCGGGGGTTGCGCCGGCGACGATGGTCCAGTTGATCTCGTGGCGAGTGATGAGCTCGAGCGCGGGACGGTAGGCCTTCGAAACAGCGCGGTTGGCGCGGCCCACCTTGTCCGGGTCTTCGTTCGACAGCAGGGTGGGGTTGCCGCCGGTGATGGCCAGGCGCGCTGAGCCGCTCTTGAAGGCCGTGCCCATGCCGTCGTAGAGCCACTTGGCGGCGTAGTCGAAGCTGGCATCGGGGGCCAGGCGATAGCGCATGAGCGCGGCTTCGTCGTCGGTGTAGAGCGTGGTCACCAGCGAAGCGCCGGCGCGATAGGCCTGCTCGGTGATGCGGCGGGCCAGGGGCACGGAGTCAAGCGATGCGGTCATGAGCAGTTCCTGGCCCTCGCGGAGGCCGAGGCCGACGCGCACGGCGACCTCGGCAAGGAGGTCGAGTTTCTGTTCGTGGGTGCGCTGGGCGGGGCTGATGGCGGTGGTGCTCATGGTTTTGGTTTCCTCGAAAATCGGCGCAGCCGTTGGACAGGCCTGCTCACTCCCAATTCTAGCCCGGATGAGGAATGAATGAGAATTCTCGAAGCCGCTGTAAACTCGGGTGCAGTGCGGGCGTCTACATGGGTGATGGCAGCCGGCACTGCATTGAAAGCGATGACCATGCCTACGGCGGGAGACATTGCCGCAGAGGAGTTTTCTCGTGTGGTGGAGCGGCACCGGCCGCAGATCTTTCGTTTCCTGCTCTCGTCCACGCGCGACGTGGACCTGGCGGAGACGCTGACGCAGGAGTGTTTCCTGAAGGCGCACCGCAACTGGTCGAGCTTCCGGGGCGAGTCGAGCGCCATGACCTGGCTGATGCGCATCGCCATCAACCTGCAGAAGGACCACTGGCGCAACCGCCGGATGCAGTTCTGGCGGACGACGCGCACCAATTCGGTTGACCTGGATGAGGCGAGCGAGTGGCTGCCCAGCGGTGAGAGTTCAGTGGAGCAGCAGTTGCTGGCGCGGGAGCGGGTCAAGCAGGTTTGGACGGCCGTCAAAGGTTTGAGCGAGAGGCAGAGGACGGTGTTTCTGCTGCGCTATGTGGAAGAGCAGGAGCTGAGTGAGATTGCCACCGCAACGGGATTGAGCGAGGGCACGGTGAAGGCGCATCTGTCGCGTGCGGTGGGCCGGGTGCGGCTGGAGCTGGGGGGGAAACGATGAGCGGAGTGGAGCAACAGGACAACAACATGGACAAGATCACGAACAGGTTCGAAGACGGGGCCGAGGACGCAGAGCTGGGGCAGGCTCTTGAAAGCTTCAAGCAGTGCGTGGATGCCTGGAGCGATGCGGCCTATAGCCGGCCGCGAACGGTCGAGCAGACGGTGCGCCGGCGCAGCTGGCGGCTGGCGGTGGGCTGGGCTCTGGGTTGCGTGCTAGTGGCCGGCAGCTTGAGCGGCGGAGTGTTTGAGCGCCAGCACCAGATCGATTTGAAGCAGAGAGCTGCTCGGCAGCGCGCCGCCGAGCAGCAGAAACAGGGGGAGCAGCAGGCACGTGCCCAGGTCACCGATGAAGATTTGCTCACGGACGTGGACAGCGATGTCTCGCGGCAGGTTCCGAGCGCGATGGAGCCGCTGGCGCAGATGATGGCCGTGGACGAGAGCAAGTAGCACGAAACCAGGTAAGCACCAGACAGGCAACAAGCTGATCACGGAGAACCCCTCAGAGACACTGAGGGAGGGAGCAAAGGATGAAGGCGGAATTGAAGGTAAAACTGGGGATAGCGATTGCAGCGGTCTTGGTTGCCGGAACGGCTCTGGCACAGGGACCGGAGAGCGGTGGACCGGGCTTTGGGGGGCCCGGCGGGGGTTTTGGCGAGCATCGGCCGCCCATGGAGCGCTCTTTTGGAGCGCAGGGCGAGCATGGCCGCTGGTGGAACAACCCCAAGGTGGCCGAGCGGCTCAAGCTGACCGACGCACAGCGCAAGGCGATGGACGACACGCTGCAGCAGCATCGGGAGGGGCTGGTTGACCTGCGCGGGACCCTGGAAAAGGCCGAGCTTGAGTTCGAACCAATGATGAAGGAAGACCAGCCGAATGAGAGCCGGATTCTGGCCCAGATCGACAAGATTGCGCAGGCGCGCGCCGAATTGGAAAAGGCCAATGCGCGGTTCCTGCTGGCCATTCGCAGCAAGCTGACGCCGGAGCAATGGAAGCAGCTTGAGGCAGACCGGGCAAGCCGCCCGCGCGGGGCCTGGGGCCCGGGCGGGGATCATCCCAACTGGCAGCCGGGCGGCCGCCGCGGAGCTCCGCCGGCCGATGGGCAGGCCCCTCCGCCACCGGGTCCGCAGAGCATGAGCGACGAAGGCCCGGGGCCCGACGGTCCTCCGTCACCCGAAGCGGGCAAAGGCTTTTTCGAGTAAATATCTGATTTGCAGGGGCTCGCCAACAACGGAGCTCGGCGAAACGAGGTTACAGGCAGAGAGCAAATACGGTTGAACGTCAAAACCGATGGCGGCAGAAGGCGATCCTTCTGCCGCCGATTTTTTTGGTGCGGAAAAGGCTGCGGGGGAGCAGCGGAACGGGGCTGGAGTGCGGCGAGAACGGCCTTGTCTCCGCGACCTTTGGGTCGATTCGAGGCAGAAGACTGGAGCGTAACGAAGCATGGAGTGACGCAGTTTGACACATTGATTGAAGCAAAGCGCGACAACCTGCCCGTGCCAGCGACAAATCAGCGCTTTCCGACCTTCTAAAAAAATGACTAAAGTTATTTTCCCGCGCTCCGATGAAGGGGGTGGATGCAGAAACGCCTATCCGGGAAGTTGCGGAGGGCCTGGCGGAAAGTCGCAAACACCGCGGGCGGGCGAGCACCAGGAATTTCGAAAAGGAGTAACTTCCATGGCCCTCGGAGTTTTAAACAACCTTTCGGCGATCTACGCAGAGAACAACCTGAACAACACAAACAACAGCCTGCAGACGGTTCTGCAGCAGTTGTCGTCCGGGTCCAAGATCAACTCCGGCGCCGATGATGCCGCCGGGCTATCACTGATCAACGGGTTGCAAGCCAACTCGATGGCCCTGATGCAGTCCGAGACCAACGCGACAGAAGGCGTGGGGCTGCTGGATGTGGCCGACGGCGCGCTCTCGCAGGTGACCAGCCTGCTGGACCGCGCTGTGACGCTGGCCACCGAGGCCTCCAACGGCACGCTCAACTCAACGCAGGAGGCGGCCGCCGACCAGGAGTATACCTCGATTCTGGCTGAGATCAACAACATCGGGTCGACGACGACCTACAACCAGGAGCAGGTGTTCACGGGCACCTCTCTGGCCGTCTACACGGGGGATTCGTCAACCGCTGGTTCGTCGATCGACGAATTGAACATCAGCGCGCTGTCCGCAACCACGGTGGGCGATACCGACGGCTCCATGTCGTATGGCAACGGCACCGGGCAGAACGGCACCAATGTCTTCATGGATTTGTCCAACGACGGAACCAAGGCTTCGCTTGCCGATAGTCTCAACTCCTCGGGCACAACCTCCATCCAGGTGTCATATCTCAAGACCGGCACAGGTGGCGCGGTTTCCCAGGGGACCTCAACCATCACGGTGGGCACCGGCACCAACTATGCGAATACAGCGCAGGGACTGATGAGCGCCATCAACAACTCCGGACTCGGGCTGACGGCTACGTTCGGCACCGCCGCGCAGGCTGGCGCGGGGGCCATCACCACCGCGCAGGCATCGCTCTACGGCGGCGGCAGCAGCGCCGATACCGGCATTATCATCGCCGGGGTTGGGGTGGGTACAGGCACCAATGCGGGCGAAGTGGGGTCGCTCACGGTGGGCGGAACATCGCAAGACCCGCTGACCGGTTCGCTCAGCATCACTGGAGCCAACGGCACCGTCCATACCTTGACTCTGGGCCAGGCCGACTCGACGGACAACATCAACAACCTGGCCACCACGATCAATGCCGCCGGCTACGGCATCACCGCTTCAATCAGCGGCGATACGCTGACGTTTACCTCCGCCAGTCCAACCGCCAGCGTGAGCGGGACCAACCTGACCGACACCGTGCTCACCGTCGAGTCCGGAGGCAGCTTACCGGTGGTCTCAACGGTTGGAGCGCCCCATGGCAACGTGGCCGGGACGGTGGGCACGGTCACGCTGCACAACGCTACCGACATTCTGACCGGCGGCACACTGGCCATCACCGGCCAATCAGGCACGCTGACCAACTTTACGCTCGGCACCGCGGGAACCACGGACAACCTCACCGACCTGGCCAAGACCATCAACAACTGGGCGGCAACCACAGCGGCGGGCGCAGGCATTACGGCCACGGTTGCCGGCGGCGTGCTCACCATTACCAGCGCAGGCGGCGGAGCAGGTGCCGTGCAGACTGCGCTTGCGGGCACCGCCGCCACCTCCGACTCCGTCGCCGCATCGTCCACCGGCATCGTACTGGCAGGCACCCCGACCACCGATGTTCCCAGTTCCAGCACCGTGGGCACGTTAACATTGGGCGGTGCCGGCGAGTCGGTGACCGATGTGCTCAACGGCACGCTCACCATCGGCACTTCCAAAATCACCCTCGGCGGCACCGGCACCACGGATACGCTGCAGGACCTGGCCAAGACCATCAATGCCGGCGACTACGGCGTCACCGCGACCTACAGCCAAACCAGCAAGGACATCGTCTTCACTTCGTCCAACACGGCGCTCGGCGCCACCGGAGCCCTGGCCTTCACGGCCGCGGCCGGCAACGGCGATCAGACCACTGCCACCGGATTGGTGACCTACGCAGCATCCAGTCCGGTGACCACGGCACAGGACTACTACAGCATCGGCATCTCGTCGAGCGGCGGCATTCAGGACCAGGCCACGGCAGTCGTGGGCTCCAGCACGACCTATGGCGGCACGCTCAACACTGGCCTCACCATGGACACGAACTCGACCGGCGGCACCGCCACGATCAGCTATACGGATCAAGCCGGCGAGAATCTGAGCACCACCGACCTGCTCACCCAGAACGACGCGCAAGCGGCGTTGAACGACCTGAACCAGGCCATCAGCGATGTGGCGTCCCAGGATGGCTATGTGGGGGCGCAGATCAACACACTGGACGCCATCAGCCATGTCATGAGCACGCAGCAGGAGAATGTGGTCTCGGCACAGAACGCGGTCCAGGCTACCGACTACGCCTCAGCCACCTCGAACATGTCGAAGTACGAAATCCTGAGCCAGACTGGCATTGCCGCATTAGCGCAGGCTAACAGTGTGCAACAGGAAGTGACCAAGCTCTTGCAGTAAAGAGGTTAGCAACAAACGCACCATTGCTTCATCTTCAAGACAACCCAGGGACAGGGCGGCGGCAAAGGCACAACCTTTGCCGCCCATTTTTTGGCTCGCAGCGCTTGTGACCTGTGCACTCCAGCTCACCTCAACTGCCGTTTTTCACACCGGGGCGGCGCGCACGGCTCGCGCGGCATCTCACTCTTCTATCGTGTTCTTCGCAATGCGAAGGTGCGTCTGGCTCCGGCCGATGCGCAAGAAGCCACATGGGAGGCGATGCAAATGAGATCCGATGGACCACTGATTCTGGCAGTCTTGTCTTTGGCGGCAGGATTGACGATTCTTCTCAACTATGGCGTCCGGGCGGGGAGCTTGAACGCTGCCTATCCGTTCGCGGCGGCAAACCTGCAGGTTTCGCTCGCCACAGCAGGCCCCGCGGCGATCGGCGGGTTGGCGCTGCTGGTGCTGGGGGTTCTGCTCATGGCCTGGGCTGTGGCCTGCGCCATTGTGGCGCAGTTTATGGTGTTTGGCTCCGGCAGCGGGCGGGCTGCGCGGGTGGAGAGCCGGGAGCAGAAGCACCTGGACCGCGAAGAGCGGCTGCTGGAGCGGGAAGAGCGGCTCAAGGCTTCGTACCCAAAAATTTAGAGGAGCGGAGCCGAACTCGCTCGAGCGACTCTGCCGCTCGCTGACTCAGGCCTGCGCCCGCGCGCGGCCGGTCAGGGAAAATTCCATGGCGGAGGGAATTGCTCGCAGCCGTTCGAACTCCGGGTGCCCGTGGAGCTGTTTCAAGCGGGGATCGGCCAGGGTCTGCAGGAACCACGGACAGCGCAGCTGGTTGGCCGCGTTCAGCTCGGCAAGAGCTCCATCCAGATCGCCGAGGGCCACATGAATGGCCGGGGTAAACGAACGCAGCACATAGCGCTCGCGGCTGATCCACTGGAGCCGCTCAAGCAGGGCTCGTGCTCCGCGGACGTTGCCGGCGCAGGCCAGGGCGTAGGCTTCCACCATATTGGCCAAGTCGAAGTAGGGCTCGCGCCGGGCCAGCGTTTCCGCCAGGCGGACGGCGCGGGCAGCATCCCCGTTCCAGGCCAGGATCATGGCGCCGTAAAGTGCGGTTCCTTCATGGTCGGGAAACAGATCAAGTGTGCGCTCGACCACGGCGATGCTCTGCTCCCGCTGCCCATCCAGGTGCAGCGCCCACGCAAGGCGGTTCTGCAGCCAGGCCGAATAGGGGTCCAGATCGATGGCGGAGCGGAGCAGCTCGATGGCCTCCTGAAAGCGATGCCGGCTCAAGGCAAACATGGAGCGCATGCGGGTGGTCCATGGGTCGTGTGGCAGGTGGGCAGATTGCGCAAAGGCTCCCAGCGCGGCCGGCAAATTGCGGTCATAGTGAGAGCTGACCCACGCCAGTGCGGGCAGGATGCGCGCCGCGCGCAAGTGCAGGTCTGAAATGGACTCCGCCGTGCGCACCACCGTTTCCGCCGCCACCGCCGGGGACATGAAGCCGTAAATTCCTTGCGTTACACACAGATGCACCAGGTCGATCTTGGCGGCAATCAAACCTGGATCCAGCTCAATGGCGCGCATCAGATGACGCATCCCGTCCTGCATGCAGTGACGCTCCAGCGTTTGCCACTCGTGATGGCCGCGCAGAAACAGCTCGTATGCTTCGCCGTGCGCCACAGTGGATGCAATACCCGGCTCCGCCCCGGCAGCAAGGCGCGTTACTTCCCCGCCCCATTCGGCGCGGGCGTGAAATGAGGCCAGGCGGGTCGCGGAAGCGCGCGAATGCGCCTTGCCATGGGAACCGCCGGTGCCCGTAGGCCCAGCGTCTTCAGGCCCTCCATCCTCCGGCCCACCGCTCTCGGGCACGGAGGCTGCGGCATGGCCGCCGGCGCCCAGGCTCAGGCGAAAATGCAGCCGGTTGACCAGCTCCGCTTCGCCCGCGGCGGTCGTGCCGCGATCGACAAGCATGTCCTCCACCCATATCTGCACCCCATCGCAGACGCGAATCATCTCCACTCGCAGCCGCAGGCGGGTGGGGAAGGCCCGCAGCGTGCCGGCCATCACCAGGTCGGCTTTGAGTTTGTCGCCAATCTGCTGTGCAGTCGCTCCGCCCGCGGCCAGGCTGAAGACCGAATCGCGCGCCAGCACGGAAACCAGCGGAGAGGCAGCGTTGCTGAGACGCGCAATCGTCTCCTCTGCAATCGATGGGCCGAGATGCGCCGGAACTCCGGTCCCGGTGGTGAAGGGGGCAACGGCCAGGCGGGGGAGAGCGTGTTCTGTTGGCGCGTCAACGGGGCGGACTTCGGCCAGCAGGCGATAGCCGCGCTTATAGACCGTCTGGATGCAATCATCCGGGTGAAGGTGGGCGCGCAGCGACGACAGGCAGCGCGGCACACTGTCTGCGGTCACGTGTACCTCGCCCCACAGGGCCTGCTTGAGTTGCAGCGGAGAAACGATCTGCCCGGCGTTTGCTAACAGAATCCGAAGCGCACCCAATTCCCGGGGAGGCAGATGCACCAATTCTTCTCCGCGAAAGAGCGCCCCGTCCGCCTCAAACCGGAAACCGGCAAAGCGGACGGGCACCTGTCTGAATTCCTGCCCAACGAGCGAGATGCCCATCTGGGCCGATGAAACTCGATCCTTTCGATCCAACGCAGTACCTCGGAATCTTTGCCAACCTGCCCGCTGATTTTCGTACCCGCTGCGTCTCCCTTGCGGGCGATCACAGTTTCTGGCGGTCTGGATACCGATGCTGGACGATCCGGGGAATATGACGGCGCAGCATCCTCGCGAAGGGATGAAACATTCAATGCGACCTTCTTCCGCGAGGTAAGGCAATTATGCGCCGCTGAAAGCGTTGCCGAAAGGCTTTACCGAGTGATTTCTCATGTAAAAAGTAATAAAATGTGGTTACTATATTACTAAATAGTAAATAACGAAATTACGCTGTTAACCTCCTGGTTTTCCTCATTTTCTGTGGAATCTAACCGATTCTCCACAGCTACGCTGAAATGGCAGTTACTGAAGTCCATGGCGGGTTCGAGGGCCTGACTTCCGCGCCCCGGCTCGGCGTAAGAAAACACGGGGATTGGGCGAGAGGAGAGGCGGATATCCGATGCAAGGGAAGGTAATGCGCGCCTGGAGATCGGTAATCACAAGGCGGGCCCGACAGAGTCCGAAAGTGAGGCGGGGATCGGCGCGCGGCCCTCGACGACCCCGGCGCTCAATTAGCGACGGTTCAGCGTCACGCCCAGGCCGGTGGTCAGGACGACGTCATTGTCCAGGGTGCCGGCGGGCGGAAACGAAGTGTAGTTGTCGCTGAAGGTGGTGACCCAGGTGAACATCTTGCCCAGCCTGGTGCTGAAGGCAGAAGTTGCGGTCAGCTGAAAATCGCTCAGAGTGCTCAGGTCGGGGTAGAGGGTGGCCTGCTCGGTGAAGAGGCTGTTGGCGCCGATCTTGCGCGTGTACTGCTCGCCCAGGTCGAGCGCGGCAAAGCTGTTGACCGTGGCCGCGGTAAAGGTGTTCGCGGGCGGCGGCGTGGCGTTGGGCGTGTAGAACGAGGCGTAATTCTCGTGGGTCCAGGCCAGGCCGCCGGTCACGTCGAAGGTCTGTTTGGCAGTCTTGCTGGCGTGCCAGCCGAAGCCGGCTCCGAGTGTGGAGCGCAGATCAAGATCTTGCAGGGCGTTGCTCAGAAAATCGCCGGAGCCGAAGGCGAACAGGCGGGGATTGATGTTGTGGTCGTAACGCGCGCCGCCCCCCGTCTGATTCGCGCTGGTGGATGGGGAGGAGTTGGCGTTTTCGCTGTAAAGGGTATTGAAGTAAAGAGAAGTCTTGTCGGTCCGGGTCGCGCGGGCAGCGGTCAAGCCGGCGCCGAAGGTAGCCGTGTTGGAGTTGCCCTTGGCCAGGGCGAGGCTGACGTTGGCCGCTCCCGCCCATGCGTGCCCCCAACCGGGGTGGAGCGAATCCTCATAGGCCTGCTGGTCGGCGGCGCTGCGCAGCACGGCGACCTCGGCGGGAGCAAGCGTGGAGGAGCCGGCGGCGGTGGTCACCACCAGTCCGCCTTCGGTGCGCTCAACGCCGGTCACATCGAGCTTGCCCTTCGCCGTGGGCAGCACCAGCGGCTTATCGGTGGTCAGGGTGGTGACTTGGTCCCAGGAGATGGCGATAGCGTCGGCGTAGGCCGTTTTGAAGGTCAGCTTGCCGCCATCGAGCTTGACGGCGGTGCCGGTGAGCCGGTCGCCGTTCTTGAGCACCACGGTATCCGCATGCAGAAGCGGCGCGGCGATCAGCGAGATGACTGTAAGTACAACAATGCAAAAGACAAATTGACGCGGAGAGGGGGTAGGCACGGGAAGAGGGCACTCCTTAATGAGAAGGATCAAATTTCAAATTGAGCGAACGCAGGTCCGCCTTGTTTTTGTGTACTTCTCCATGGTAACCCCTGTGTGGCCAAAAAGTCGCTCGTGGCGGCGGTCCGGGAATCTTCAGAAATCCTTCCGAAATGGAGACCCGCACGGCTGGGAGAATGAGCGCTGACGCCCGCTCTGGGCGCAAAGGATGGAATCGGATGGCCAAGACAGTTTCCTACGCCCAGTGGTCGCTGGAGCCTTATGCGATTGGACCCAAGCTGCGCGCGCTGCGGACGCAGAAGCGGCTCACGCTGGCGCGGCTGGCAGCCGAGACGGGCTTGTCGACCGCGCTGCTGTCCAAGCTCGAAACCGACCGCATGATTCCCACGCTGCCCACGCTGGCGACCATCAGCCGGGTGTACGGCGTGGGCATGAGCTACTTTTTCCGGGAGCCGGCGCGCCACACGCTCTCCATTACCCGCAAGGCGCACTTGCAGGGCCACGAGCGGGGCATGGAGCAGATGCGGGTCATGCCGCTGAATCCGCCCGCCGGCCCGGCACAAGGCGCCGCGGGCGACAAGACCGGCAGAGCGCCGCGGATGGTGGCGCAGATGGTGGAGCTGGCCGCGGCGGGATCGTCGTGTCTGCTCGAATGCCTGCAACAGGCCAGCGGGCTCGTCTATGTGCTGGAGGGCAAGCTGCAACTGGACTCAGGCGGGTTGCATGAGTTGCTGGAGACGGGCGATTTTGCATATGTGGAGAGCGACATGGCGCTGATGGGCAGCGCCGGCGGCAAGCACCGCTGCCGCGTGCTGGCCGTGTTTCCGGTTGCTGAGGGCGCGGAAGCGTAGCCATGAGCGGTCAATTCCAGCCGGGAAATGAAGACATCGCGCATGAGGGGCTCTCCCCAGGGAAGAGCCCCTCATGCGCGATGACCGAATCCAGTGTCAGACACAAACCGGATCAGGCGGACCGAAAAAAAGCTATGCGGCGGGAGACCGCGACGGGACCGCGACCGGCTGCACCGACTTCCAGAACACAAGGCTGGCGATGAGCAGCAGCCCGGTGCCGAGCAGTACCAGGGACGACGGCTCGGGTGTCGGCGCGATCACGACGTCGATCGGCAGGCCACCGTTGGGCTCCGATGGAGGCGAATTCCATTGCCCATTCGATACTTCATTCCAGTAGTAGACGCCATTCACTTCCCACAGATTGATCAGAGCGCCATTGGCGTCAAAGAGCAGGCCGCCGGTGTCGAGCTTGGACGAGCCATTGCCGTAAACGATGTCATCGTAGTCGAACTGATAGCCCTGCCAGCTGGCGGTTCCCGCCATCTGTCCGGCCGTCGGGTCGGCGACAATGGTTGCGGCGACGCCGTTGATGGTGAAGGTGCCGCCGGTGACATTGGTCAGGCCGCCGCCGAGCGAGCTGCCGGTAAGGACGCCGCTGCCCGTGAATCCAACGCCGCTGACGGCGAAGCTGAATGAATCAGCATGTGCGGCGGAAGCCGTCACCAGAGCCGATGCCAGTGCAAAGAGAATAATGCCGATCTTCTTTTTCATCACTTCCCCCAAATGGACCGCGTATTCGGATGCTTCCGGATCACACGGTCTGCGCTCCCAATCTTCTCAACACATCCGTCTGCAGGGTCCGCATTGCGGAGTGCGGCGATGTGCCGGGGCGCAATGCATAGGCTGCACAGAACGTCTGCGCCGTTGCCCTAACAAGCCTTGCTGCACCAGAAGCTTGAATTGAAGGTACCGCTGGTTGAATCGCGCGGCCATAGCTCTTTACTGGGTAAGGCATGGCGCATTAGGCACAGTTACCTGCCCACCGGCGCCAGGCAGGTCTCGTTACCAAGGGTGTGCGCCGCACTGTCCGCCGTGTGGCGGAGGCTGGCTTACGGCTCGCCGTAATAGCTCGTGTTCGTACGCACGGTCAGTGCCGGGTCGTCGGCCATGACCACAAGCGAGTGGAACTCACCCGGGTTCACGGCCTGCGGCAATTCAAACGAAAGCGCGTAATAGAGTTGGGCATCGGCCACGCATTGGGCGATCTCGGCATCCAGGTCCTTGCCGTCGATCAAAACCTGCCCGCCGCTCTGGTGGGCGAGCATCTGCAGGCTCAGACTGCTGCCGGTCATCTCGTTTTCCGTGCGCACCCCGTTGAAGAACGCATTGTCGTGGTCGGTGCGCAGTTCCACGCGGCGATACAGGTCGGGCGAAAAGACCGCATCCAGCGTCACCTGCCCCTCGCGCATGGCGTTGGTGATCAGCGCCAGGTTGTCGAACATGTTCTGCTTCAGCGCTGGCGTGTCATCGGCGAACTCGTGGCGCAGCAGCAGCGGCCAGCCCCGGCCGGTCCAGATCAGAATCGCCCTGCCCTGCTCGTTCTCCTGCTCCACGACGAACTTTTTGAGCGCGTCAACCGACCTGTGGAATCGCTCGTTCTCGCAGCTGGCTTTCTCATTGGGACGCTCGCCCTCGGCGATGGCGCTTCCCGTATGAACCGTGAAGGTGGCAAACACCTGCTCCGAACCGCCGCCGGAGTCGCCGCAGATGTACGGATGCACGGTGCGCGTGAAACTCTGCAACTCGGCAACAACCGTCTCCCGGTCGCGCGATGGCTCGCTTACCGTCAAGCCCGCCGTGGTGAGAATGCCGATCGACGTCGGGAAGGCAAGCCGCCCCGGACTCTGCGCCAGGAACGCCTCCACGCCCTTGCGATCGCCGGCAACGTCTTTGGGGGTGTTGTTGACCGCGTCGAGAACCAGAACAACGCGCGCCGGAGCAATGCCTTTGCTGCCCTCGACGGCGCGAAACGAGCTGAGCTTGCGCGGCTGGCCGTTGTCGAGCAGGGTAAAGTCGCTCTGCCGCAGGCCGGTTACGGGCTTGCCCGCGCGGTCAGTCACCAGGACGTTGAGGATGACATGATGCTCGGCCTGGTAGGTGCGCTCGCGCTCCTCATGGGTGCGCGGGGTCAGTGTGGGTAGGTGGGTGCCTGTGGCTGGCGGCGCCTGCGCGGGCTGCTGCGCCCATGCCGAGCCGGCCAGCGCCAGCGCGAGTGCGCATGTGCGATGAAATTTCGCCATGGCAGTCTGCCTCCCCAGGGCTGAGATGCATCCTTGCTGCACGAACCAGACAACGATAAGCGATCCGCTCGGCGGCTGTCATCACGAATCGGTCGCGGGTAGCAACGCGATCGGCGGAAGCGGAGTCGAACGCCCGCCGTAACCGGGATGGAAGAACCAGCACAATGCAGTCTCGTCGGTTCGGTCAAAGTCGATGACCCGTTGCGAGCGAACAGCGAGTCGGCTGCGGCGGACCCCACCGCAGGTGGTTTACCGGCGGAGGAGGTGGTGTGTAGGATGAATTCTGATTTCCGAGGGACACGAAACGATGCGACCCAACCTGAACCTGATCAAGGCCACACTGACCGGCGCGCTGGGCGGTCTGCTGTTCGGCTTCGATACCGTGGTGATTTCCGGCGCAATTGATGCGCTGGTAAAGCTGTATGGCCTGAATCCGTGGGACAAGGGCTTCACCGTGGCCATCGGCCTGGTGGGCACGGTGGTGGGCGCCTTGGGCGGCGGGTCGATTGGGCAAAAGCTGGGTGGGCGCGAGGCGCTGCGGGTCACGGCGGTGCTTTATGTGATCTCCGCAATCGGCTGCGGGCTGGCATGGAGCTGGCCGGCGTTCCTGGTGTTTCGCCTGATTGGCGGGCTGGGCATCGGCGCTTCGTCCGTGCTGGGCCCGGTGTACATTGCCGAGCTGGCTCCGGCCAAGTGGCGCGGAAGGCTAGTCGGCACCTTCCAGTTCAACGTGGTCTTCGGCATCCTGGTAGCGTATGTTTCGAACTACGGCATCCGGCTGCTCAACCTGGGCGCGGCGGAGTGGCGCTGGCAGGTGGGCGTGGCCGCGTTCCCCGCCGTTGCCTTCCTGGCGCTCCTGTTCTTCATTCCCCGCAGCCCGCGCTGGTCCGCCTCGCGCGACCGCATCGACGAGGCACTGGAAGTGCTGAAGCTGATGGGCGACCCCGACCCCAAGGCCGAGCTTGCCGACATCCGCGAAGCCCTCAAGCAGGAGCACGCCTCAGCCCACGAGCGCGTCTTCCAGTGGAAGTACCGCTATCCGCTGTTTCTCGCCATCTCCATCGGCGCGTTCAACCAGCTGGCCGGCATCAACGCCATCCTCTATTACCTCAACAGCATCTTCACGGCGGCTGGGTTCAGCACGGTCTCCGGCGACCAGCAGGCCATCGCCATCGGCTTCACCAACTTTCTGTTTGCCATTGTGGGCGTGTCTTTGATCGATAAGCTGGGCCGCAAAACGCTGCTCCTGATCGGCGCGGCGGGCACGGCTACATGTCTCGCGGGCGTCTCCTGGCTCTTCGCCACGCACTCGCATCCCGGCGCGCTGGTGTGGCTGCTGGTGGTCTACATCGCCTTCTTCTCCATGTCGCAGGGCGCGGTCATCTGGGTCTACATCGGCGAAGTGTTTCCCACTTCGGTCCGGTCCAAGGGCCAGGGCGTGGGCTCGGCCAGCCACTGGTTCATGAACGCGGCGATCGCCATGCTGTTCCCCGTGGTGGCGCACTCCATGAGCCAGCAGACGCCGTTTGTGTTCTTCGCAATCATGACGGTGGTGCAGTTTGTCGTGGTGCTGTTCACCTATCCCGAGACCAAGGGACAGACGCTGGAGGCGCTGCAGCGGCGGCTGGTGAAGGCGAATTGAGCGCATGAAGCCCCGCTTACGCAAGAACCATCGACATCGCCTTCGGAACGGCATGCGGGGCTGTGGTGGCGATCTTTGCGTTCGCACTCCTTGACCAATACTTCAAGGCAACCATGCCCGACTGCATGCCAGGGCAGAGCGACGGCCAATGCGGCCTCGCTACCTTTCTGCAGGTTATCTACTCACTTGCGGGCGCGCTTCTGGCATGGCCCATTGCCGCCGTCTTGTTCGCGCGCTATTTGATACGACGCTCTGCTCGCGCGGAAGCGCTGATTGAAAAGTCAGCTATAGCCGAGGAATGAGCCGCCGCTCCCTCCCGGAGGGAGGGCCTGAAAATAGCCCCGGGTGAAGTCCGCAACAGCGGACGAAACCCGGGGATCGCCACCCACGCCACGCTCTCCGCCCTGTAGGGGCGGGATGAAATGGAACTCCTCCTATTCCGGGAATCCCCCGCCCTCCCACCTTCGTGCAACAGAAACAAAATCCGCGCCTGTGCTACACTGGTGTTGCGCTCAGTGATTTGGCCGTGAGCAGCATTTTGCCCTTCATACCGGCAAGTTTGCCTGGCACAGATTTTTCCCCAAGCCCCTACAGCGTATGTCCGTAAGTCTCCCACCCGGAGATTTCGCCTTGGACCGGCAACACATCCAGTGCGACGGTTCGAGCCGTGCTGCCCGCCTTGAATGGCCCGGGCGCTCTGATTCGAAAACATCCGGGGCATGAAAACGAGCAGGGTAGCCTTTCGGCGGTGTGCCGATCGGCATATGAGTAGCGTGGGTCAGCTCCGCACCTGCGGCCTTGGTCAACAAGGACCGGATGGGTGAGTCCAAGCGACGTTTTCGGTCCTCTCTTACGCATAGTTGAAGAAACAGGCTCGCGCCTGAAATGTACGTGTGCGCGCCTCATGACCGGTTCCGATTGCAGGCTCCAGCGAACGTGTGGAGCTCGCGGAACATCAGGAAGAAAAGAATATTTTGATCACCAAGTTTGCAGAGTTCACCCTTTCGGCGCCCCTCATGGCGCGCCTCAACGCCAACAAGTTTGAAACCCCCACGCCCGTCCAGGCAGGCGCCATTCCGCCCGCTCTCGAAGGCCGCGACGTGCTGGCCACGGCGCAGACTGGCACCGGCAAGACGCTCAGCTTCCTCATCCCCGTGATCGAGCAGATGCAGAAGTCCGATACACGCGGCGCGCAAGCCCTGATCCTGCTGCCCACGCGCGAGCTGGCCATGCAGGTGGAGAAGGCCTTCCGCGACATCCGCACCAGCTCGGCGCAGACCGTTGCGCTGGTTGTCGGCGGACTCTCCGAAGGCTCGCAGCTTGAGGCCATTCGCCGCGGCGCGCGGCTGATCGTCGCCACCCCCGGCCGGCTTGAGGACTTCCTCAAGCGCAAGCTGGTGCGCCTGGACGGCGTAAAGATCCTGGTGCTCGACGAAGTCGACCGCATGCTCGACATGGGCTTCCAGCCGGCCATTGCGCGCATCGCCGGCATGCTGCCCGCGGAGCGCCAGACGCTCTGCTACTCGGCCACGCTCGAGGGCGCGGTCAAGGACGTGGCGCGCAAGTACCTCAACAACCCGGCGCGGATCGAGATCGGTTCCGTGCTCAAGCCCGCGGAAAATGTCGAGCTGCGTACCTTTGAAGTTGAGCCCGACAAGAAGCAGGAGCTGCTCGAACACCTGCTCGATGCCGAGAAGGGAAGCTTCCTGGTCTTCGTACGCACCAAGCACGGCGCGGATCGCGTGGCGCGGCGGCTGGTTCGCAATGGCCACTCGGCTACGCAGATTCACGGCGACCGCACCCAGGCACAGCGCAACCAGGCGCTGCGCAGCTTTTCGGAGGGCCGTCACCGCGTGCTGGTTGCGACCGACGTTGCCGCTCGCGGCATCGACGTGGCCAACGTGGCGCACGTGATCAACTTCGACATGCCCAAGGTTGCGGAGGACTTTGTCCACCGCGTAGGCCGCACCGGCCGCGCCTCGGCGCACGGCGTAGCTTCCACCTTTGCGGGACCGAGCGAGCGCGGCGACCTGCGCAAGATCGAGCGCACGCTGTCCATCTCGATGAAGCGCTTCCGCGTCCGCTCTTCCGAGATGACCGCGGCCTAACCACCTGCGGTGAGGTCCGCCGCGGCGGACTCGCTCTTGGCTCGCAGGAGAGCGGTGCTTTTCACCCGGCACTCAATCCAATGCCCCATCTTCGACCCCCTGCAACAGGTCGAGGGTGGGGCATTCTTTCTTTAGCCGCTCTCGCTTATGATGCTGCTTCAGCGCTGGCTTGCGGCTCGACCACTCTTCCGCTGAATCGTCCTGTCGCGTAGAGATACCAGAGCAGCCACGCGGGCGTGGTCCACAGAAACCACGGTGTCGTGATCTTGGGACCGAAGAAAAACTCGGAAAGCGCCGCCGCGGAAATCACCGCGATGGGCCAGAGCGAGCGATGCGCGGCGAGCGCGCAATAGACCCCGGCCAGGACCGCAGGCAGTAGCATGGACTCGTCCGTGAGCCATCCGAAGGGTGTGCACATAGCGCCGACCAGCAGCAGGACGAGACCGTGATCGAGCCAGCTCCAGCGCGCGCGCCGCGTCCAGAAGTACCACGCAGCCCACACGCACGCAGCAGCCTCGGGAACAAATTGCAGCCACACCAGCGGCCGGTCGAC
>Ga0302279_10000859_pt1 | contig 44674 bp, 44 predicted proteins | sample III_Bog_N3_3_FD_194541 | JGI IMG/M metagenome (GOLD analysis project Ga0302279, IMG submission 194541) | Peat permafrost microbial communities from Stordalen Mire near Abisko, Sweden - III_Bog_N3_3 | ecosystem: Environmental > Terrestrial > Soil > Wetlands > Peat | place: Sweden: Abisko... | reverse complement strand
CGACATCGAGCACCCCCCAAGGTTCGGGTCCCCCGGGACCGCCGATGGCCCAGGAGCGGTCGCCCACGGTCAGTGACCCGGTGGCCGGTCGGGCATGGTGCTTGGAGGTGAAGTTGAAGAGCTCGTCGCTCCAGGGGATGACCACGTTGAGTGACTCGTGACCGTGCGGCAGCTCCACGAACACATCGAGGCTCCCCGGGCGTCCGTCGGCCTCGGTCCAGGTGGCGGTCAGCCGGGTCCCCCGGTCGTCGTCGACGATGGCCAGGTCGAGGCCGTCCTGGGCCACCGTGAGCGGGGCGGTACCGGGCCGGTCGGGCAGCCGGACCACGCCGGGTGCGGTGAGAATGGCCGTCCCGCCCTGTTCGCCCGCCACCAGGTCGATCCACCCCACGTCGACCAGCCCGAACACGTCGATGTCGGAGTAGACGCACGACACCACGGCGTCACCGGCCAGGACGGCCCAGTAGTCCCACCGCTTGTTGGTCCCCGGCCGGCCGTCGAGGTTGGCCCGGTGGAGTGGGGTGCGGGACCAGCCCCGGGCGGAGGGGTTCAGCCGGTCGCCGTCCGGTGTGCACAGGTCGACGGGGGCGGTCAGCTCGGGCTCGTGCGTACTCATCGGCCCCAGTCTCCCCCGGGCGCGCCTGCGGCGCGGCCCGCCGGTTCCCGGGTCGGCGTCAGCCCGATCCGGTGGGGGGACCCTGCGAGGGGACGACGTTCGGCACGGCCGTCGGGGGCACCACCGTGGAGCTGGTCGGATCGGTCGACGAGGGGGTCGTGGTCGACGTGGTCGTGGTCGTGGTCGGCACGGGCGTCGTCGTCGGCGGCGTGGTGACCGGGGGGCCCGGTGGCACCGACGTGCACCCCGGACCGACCCCCGACGGCGCCGCACCCACGGCCACGGTGGCCAGTACGGCGCCTCCCGGGTCGACACCGACCACCGACGTGCCGACCAGCCCCGACCCACCGGTGGCGGCCAGGACGGCCATGCCCGAGGACGGGACCATGGCGTCGAGCACGGCACCGGTCGACGACTCCAGGCGGACCGAGGCCACGTCGCCCGAGGCCACCACCGCCACCCAGCCCACCGGGTCGCCCTCGGCCCCGCCGAAGGACCCGGTGCCGACCAACTCGACCGTCTTCGGCCCGAGCGCGGCGTTGGTCGGGGCGGCGAGCGTCGCCGTGCCCACGGCAGCTGCGGTCGACAGCTCGAGGGTGAGCTGCTGGCATCCACCGGCCACCACGGGCACGGTGGTGGTCCCGCCGCCCGTGCCGGTCGCCGTTCCCCCGGTCGACCCCCCCGACGACCCTGGCGACGACCCTGCCGACGACCCTGGCGACGACCCTGGCGACGACCCTGGCGCGCCTCCCGGGGTGGCGGGGGTCGAAGCGATCGGCGTGGTCACCGGTTGCGCGCACATTGCGCCCTTCGGGCACTGCACCGGAACGGGCACCGACGCGATCGGCGGACACGCCGCCGGGGTGGAGCACCCACCTCCGGCGGCGGTCGACGTGTAGGTGCGGATCGTCACGTCGGACCCGGTGGTCCGGGTGAACAGCGCAGTGAGCGGATCGGTCACCGCGGCTCCACTGCCTGAGATGTCGACGCCGGCGGCGCCGGGGGACAGCGCGGTCGGGTGGGCGAGCGGTGCCGCCGCCCTCGACGTGCCGGGGGTGGTGGTCGTCGTGGGGCTCGACGCGGCCACGGACCACCCGGTGGCGAAGCTCCCCCCGACCAGCAGCGCCACGACGGCGGCGGCACCGGCCACGAGCGGGGCGCCGAAGCGGTCCCGACCGGTGGAGCGCTCCACGAAGGCGGACGGGTCGGGCGTGGCCGTGACCCGGGCGGCCTGGTCGGCCAGATGGGAGCGGAGGCGGTCCTCGAGCGGATCGGTCATGGTTCGATCACCTTTCGGAGGTCGGCGAGGGCACGGCTGACGAGGGAGCGCACGGTCCCCTCGCGGCACCGCAGGGCGCGGGCGATGTCGGCGTCGGGCAGGTCGCCGTAGTAGCGGAGCACCACGGCGGCCCGCTGGCGGGCGGGGAGGGCGGCCAACGCATCCTCGAGCTCGTCGGCACCGAGGTCGGCGGCGGTCGGCTCGGGGGGCGGATTCCGACGGACCACCGCGGCACGCCGGTGGTGGGAGGCGCAGGCGTGGACGACGCTGCGCCGGACGTAGGGCAGCGGTTCGCGCACCGACTCCCACCGGCCGTGGAGGCGGACGAAGCAGTCCTGGACCAGGTCCGATGCGGCATCCGACGAGCCGCTCAGGATGGCGGCCAGGCGGACCAGCTCCGTGAAGTGCCCGGCGTAGAACTCGCCGAAGGTGGTGGTGGCGCCACCGGCCAGCACCACGGTGGGCGGATCCGGGACCGGAGAGGTGTCCGCGGCAGGTGCCGGCTCGGGTCGGTCCACCACCTCGGCCCCCTCGACCTCGTCCACGATGCTTCTCACCTCACCCATCACCAATTACGACGCCCGGACGGGCGGAGACGTTGCGTGAATTCTCGGGAATCCGGCGTGGGTCCCGTGGTGCGGGCCGGGCCGGCGGTCGGAACGGGCGGGCGGGGTGCCCCGGCGATCGGGCCTAGGTCGTGGCCAGCGCCTCGGCGCAGGACTCGGGCGGCGACCCGGGCGCCGACAGGGCGTCGGGCGCGGCTCCCCGGATCACCTCCGGATAGGACTGGGCGTCGAACCCGGCCACGAAGCCCCGGACCGCCTTGGGCAGCTGTACGACGAGCCTGCCGCCGGGACGGGCGCCGTCCTCACGGGTCAGCGTGAGCACCAGCGTGCACGGTCCGACGTCCACGGACCGGATGCGGGGGTCGGCCCGGAGCAGCGCGGCGGCGTAGAGCGCGACGGCACACGACGAGTTGCTGCGGGGGACGCCCTGCACACCGGCGTGGTGCAGGGAGGCCGCCACCTCGTCGGGGCTCCGGCCCAGCCCGTCGAGCAGGGCGCCGGCACGCTTCTTGATCTGTCGCAGATCACCCATGGGCACTCCTCGCCGGACGCACGGACTGCTCGACGGCAGTGCACCGCCCGTTGGGCAATCATACGTGTCCGGGCCGACCGGGCCGTGGCCGGGCCGGCGCGGGGGACGGCCCGATACGGGGACGGAGGAGTGGGGATGGACGACGAGCTCTACGGCTGGGGTCCGGCACTGCACGAGATCGCCCGTCGCAAGGACGAGGCCCGGGCCATGGGCGGCGAGGCCCGCCGGGTCCGCCAGCACGAGCGGGGTCGGCTCGACGCCCGCGAGCGGCTCACCGCGCTGTTCGACCCGGGCACGTTCGTCGAGATCGGGGCGCTGGTCGGCACCACCGAGGAACCACCGGTCCCCGGGGACGCCCTGGTCGCAGGCTCCGGCCGCATCGATGGCCGACCGGCGGTGGCCGGGGCCGAGGATGTCACGGTGCTGGGCGGCTCGATCGGCAGCGGGGCCTCGGACAAGCGCTACCGGCTGTGCCAGCTGGCCCGCCAGGAGCGGGTCCCCCTGGTGATGCTGCTCGAGGGGGCGGGCCACCGGGTCACCGACGCCCCGGCCGGTCGCCGGCCCGGTGACCTGATGGGCCTGGCCGAGCTGTCCGGCGAGGTTCCCCTGGTCAGCCTGGTGCTGGGTGCCTCGGCGGGCCACGGCGCACTGACCGCCCCGCTGTGCGACTTCGTCGTGATGAGCGAGACGGCCTCGATCTTCGCGGCCGGGCCGCCACTGGTGCGGTCGGCGACGGGTGAGGACGTCACCAAGGAGGTGCTCGGCGGACCGGCGGTGGCGGCCACCTCGGGCGGCGTGGTGCACAACGTGGTGGCCGACGACGCCGAGGCCATCGCCCTCGCCCGCCGGTACCTCGCCCACTTCCCCACCAATGCCTGGCAGGCACCGCCGTCACGGGCCGGCAGGGACACCGGGTCCCGGCGGCTCGACGTCCTCGGGCTCATCCCGCCGGACTCCCGCCGTCCCTATCCGGTGCGCCCGGTGCTGGCCGAGCTGGTCGACGACGGCGAGCTGCTCGAGGTCCAGCCGTCGTTCGGCAGCGCACTCGTGACCGCACTGGCCCATCTGGGTGGGCGGAGCGTGGCCATCGTGGCCAACGACCCCGGGACCCTGGCCGGCACCATCGACACCGATGCGGCGGACAAGGCCGCCCACTTCCTCGACGTGGCCGATGCCTTCGGGCTGCCGTGCATCTTCCTGGCCGACAACCCCGGCGTCCTGGCCGGCACCGCGGCCGAGGGCCGGGGCATCCTCCGCCACGCCGCCCGCCTCTTCGCCGTGCAGCACCGGATGCGGGTCCCCAAGCTGCACGTCACCCTGCGTAAGGCGTTCGGATTCGGTTCCTCGGTCATGTCCATGAACCCGTTCGACGGCCAGACCGTCACGCTGGCGCTGCCGTCCATCACCCTCGGGGCGATGCCCGCGGCGTCGGCCGCCAGCGCCATCGTCGACCTCGACGAGCGGGACCGGGTGGCGGCCGAGCAGTCCGAGGCCTCGGTGCGGGCCGCGGCCCGTCTCTCCTACGACGACGTGATCGACCCCCGCGACCTGCGCGACGCCCTGCTCGCCGCGCTCTCGCTGTCCGAGGGCCGCGACACCGGGGCCCGCCGGCCCCGGGGGCTGGGCATCCTGCCCTGACCGGGGCTCCCGCGCCCGGGAGGCTCAGATCGGGCCGACCTGCAGGCGCAGCATGTCGGTGGCGCCGGCACCGTCCACGGCGATGACCTGGCCGGACACGAACCGGGCCACCGGGCTGCACAGGAAGAGGGCCAGGTAGGCGATGTCCGACCCGTGGCCGTGGCGGCCCAGCGGATTGGTCGCCCCGGGCACCGACCCCGGGACCGACTCCGAGAAGCGCTTCAGCCCCTCCGTCCCGAGCATCGAACCCGGGGCGATGGCGTTCACCCGGATGCCGTAGGGCCCCCACTCGACGGCGCACGTGCGGGTGAGCGAGTCCACCCCGGACTTCGCCGCGGCCACGTGGGCCTGGTAGACGACGCCCCGTTGCTCGAAGGGGGCGCTGATGTTGACGATCGAGCCACCGTGGTCCCGCAGCCAGGCGTCGAACGCGGTCCGGGTCACGTTGTAGGAGCCGAGAAGGTCGATGTCGACGACAGCCTTGAACCCGTTGGGTGAGATGGCCGACATCGGTGCCGGGAAGTTGCCGGCGGCGTTGTTGACCACGATGTCGAGTGCGCCCCGGTCGGCCACCACCCCGTCGACCACCGCCCGCACCGCGTCCACGTCGCGCACGTCGCACACCCCGAACGAGGCGTCGACCCCCTCGGCAGCCAGCTCGCCGACGGCGGCTTCGAGTACCTCCGGTCTGCGGCTCGCCACCACCACCGAGGCACCATGGGCGCCCAGGACCCGGGCGATCTCCTTGCCGATGCCGGTGCCGCCCCCGGTGACCAGCACCACCTTGCCGGCCAGCACGTCGGGGGCGAAGCAGCTCGGCACCACCAGGTCGCTCTGTTCGTCCACCGCACCCCCCGTGTTCCGGTCCCCCGTCACGGTACCGTTGCCGCGTGCGACAGACCAGGAGGGAGCACCGGACCGGACCCCGGGCCCGCCGGGCCGTCGTCCTGGTCACGCTGGGCATGGCGTTGGCCGCGGCCGCGTGCGGGTCGTCGACCGGCGTGCCGGCGACCACTGCCGGGGCGCCGCACCCGGACGCGACCGCCCCACCGTCCCCTTTCGTCCAGACCGTCATTCCCGACACCCCGGTCGGCGGCCAGCTCGCATGGCTCCTGCAGGCCACCGCACAGCTGCCCATCCCGACGGCGACGGTCGACGCCCACTTCGCGCCGTCGTTCCTGGCCCAGGCCGACCCGGCCAAGATCAACACCGCACTCACCCAGCTGGCCGGCGACGGCAGCCCGACGTTCGTGGGCCTGCTGCCCGGGTCACCGTTGGCGTCGCCCTCGACCTCGCTCCACGCCGTCGTCACCTTCGGCACGACCACGGTCACCGCGTCCCTGGCCCTGGATGCCAGCGGCCGGATCGCCGGCCTCCTGTTCTCCCCCTATGTCCCGGCGACGCTCGACAGCTGGACGGCCGTGGACGGCGCGCTGGCCGGTGTCGCCCCGGTGGTGGGACTGGTGGCCGCACGGATCGGGCCGTCGGGCACCTGCGCGTCCGTCCACGGGCTCGACGCCTCGGTGGCCCGTCCCACCGGATCGATGTTCAAGCTCTTCGTGTTGGGGGCCGTCGCCACACGGATCGCCACCGGTTCCGTCCACTGGGACCAGGAGCTCACCCTGACGGATGCGCTGCGCAGCGCCGGCAGCGGGACCTTGCGGCTCAGCCCGGCCGGGACCCGGATCACCGTGCGCCAGGCGGCGGACCTGATGATCTCCCAGAGCGACAACACGGCGGCCGACCTCCTGATCGACCTGGTCGGCCGGTCGACGGTCGAGGACCGGGTCCGGGCGTGGTCGGACAGTGCGGCCCGGGACCAGCCGTTCCTGACCACCCGGGAGCTCTTCGTCCTGAAGGAGGTGGACTATCCGGCGCTGGCCACCACCTACGCCGCGCTGGGGCCGTCGGCCCGGGCCGCGTACCTGGCGTCCACGGTGGACCCGCAGTCCCCGCCCCCGGGTGCCGGTGACTGGACCGCACCCCGGGCGATCGACTCCGTCGAGTGGTTCGCCTCGCCCGACGACCTCTGCCGCGCCTTCGCCGGGCTCGCCGGCCAGCAGCGGCAGACGGTGCTGGCCCCGATCGCCTCCGCGCTCTCGATCAACCAAGGCGGACTCGGACTCGATCCCCGGAGGTGGACGACGGTGTGGTTCAAGGGAGGGTCCGAGCCCGGGGTGCTGACGCTGGGTTACCTGGCCCGCCGGAGCGACGGGACCTCGGACGTCGTGGTGGCCATGGCGGAGGACCCGTCGGCGCCCCTGCACGGGACGGCCACGCTGCGGATGCAGTCGGTCGTCAAGTCGGCGTTCGGCCTCCTCGGCTGACCCGCCGGACTCAGCTCATCGCCGCGATGGGGTGCTTCGACGGATAGGCACCCATCATGGAGCCGAGATGCTTGGCGATCCCACTGGTGAAGCTGTCGATGTAGGCCAGCTTGCGGATCATGTAGCTGTGGTTCTCCTTCGGGTCCAGGTACAGGTTGTAGAGCCGGCCGTGGGAGTACTTCTGGGTGACGCCGGTGAACCCGCCGAGGTTGAAGCAGTCCCGGTCGTCGTCGGACGACGAGGCGACCATGAACTTCCACTCCCCCACCCGCAGGGCCGAGAACACGTTGGTCAGCCAGTAGTAGAGGTACTTGCGGTTGGACACGCCGTCGGGGTCGAGGAGGAACGACGTCTGATCGACGGCGTCGATGTAGCGGTCCTCGGGCACCGAGTCGCCGGCGCCGGCCAGGGACAGGCAGGTGGCGAACAGGTCCATGAGCGAGAAGATCCCGTCCGAGGCACGGTCGGCGGCGATCATGCCGGGCCAGGTCACGATGCCCGGGACCCGCTGGCCGCCCTCCCAGGTGGAACCCTTGGCCGACCGGAAGGGCGAGTAGGCCGCGTCGGGCCAGGTCTCCATTTCGGGGCCGTTGTCGGAGGTGACGAAGATCAGCGTGTCGTCCATCTGGCCGGTCGCCTCGAGCTCGGCCACCAGCCGGCCGACGATGTCGTCGAGCTCGATGATGGTGTCCTTGTAGGGGTGCTTGGCCGGTGACGAACCCAGGAACCGCTCGTGGGGATAGTTGTCGAAGTGGGCGCCCCGCGTGCAGTGGTAGAGGAACCACGGCTGGCGGGACTCCTTCGGTGGGGCGCCCATGCGCCGGATGAAGTCGAGGGAGTAGTCGGCCCACTTGTCGTCGAGGAGCGACAGGACGGGGACGGTGACCTCCTCGACGTTCTCGGTGTCGCCGCCCCGGGTGGCGTGGACGAAGCACTTGTTGAAGGGGAGGTTCTCCACCCACTTCGTGCGCTCCTCGCTGTAGACGATCTCGGGGAAGAAGTTCGGGTCGCGCCACTCGGTGTACATGTCCGACACCGACAGGAACCCGTAGTAGTCGTCGAATCCGACGTGCTGGGGCTGCGACTCGACGTTCTCGCCGATGTGCCACTTGCCCACGGCCTGGGTGACGTACCCGGCGTCGGACAGCAGCGAGGCCAGGGTGACCTCGCCGTCGAGGCCGCCGGGCTGGCCGTACATCGGGGGACGCAGCAGACCGTGGCGCATGGGCAGGCGGCCGGTCATGAGCGACGCCCGCGACGGGGTGCACGACGGCTCGGAGTAGCACGAGGTGAGCAGCAGTCCCCGGCGGGCCAGCCGGTCGATGTTGGGCGTCGGGGCCCCGACGGCCACCCCGCCGCCGTAGCACCCGAAGTCGCCCCAGCCCACATCGTCGAAGAGGATCACCAGGATGTTGGGCTTCCCCCGCGCCGCCCGGTAGGCGTCGAGTGCGGCACCCGCCCGTGCCTCCTGGTCGGGCAGGACGAAGCGGGGCTCCAGGCCGGCGCGCACGCGCACCGTGTCCGCCACCACCGGGTCATGGGCCATCGGGATCCCCTCCTCGCGCGTCGTGGCCGAATCGTAGCGACCGCGGTTGCCCGGTGGAGGGCCCGGTGGCAACAGGGGGTGTCCCCCCGTCCCACGCCTGGCCGCACGACCGATCCGGGGCCGGCACTTCAGTTCCCGCCGTCAGGGGCCGAAAGACGCGGCGAGGGGCGAGGCACGAAAGGCGGAAGCCGATGATGGCGGACCCACTGCTGCGCTGGGACGGTGACGACGACATCGGCACGTCCCCCGACGACGACGAGCTGGACCTCCCCCCGGCCCCGCGACTGCGCCGGTGCGGCGCCATCAGCGACGTGGGCGAGGGTCCCTGGATCGGCACGCTGGCCTGCTGCACCCGACCGGTGGGCCACGACGGCCCCCACGCCATGTCCCTCGGTGACCCCGGCTCCTCCAGCTACTGGGAGGAGAGCTGGGAGTAGGCCGCCCGTTCCCCGGCCCCCCTGCCGTCCGTTGCGGCGGCGCACCGGGCTGCGTCGTGTGTCACCATGATCGGACGACGTCCGGGGCCCACCCGGGTGCGACTCCGGGGGGAGCGTCATGGAGGATCTGGCCGGCAAGATCGCGGTGGTGACCGGTGGTGCGGCCGGCATCGGACGGGGAATCGTCGGGGCGCTCCTCGACGAGGGCTGCCGGGTGGTGATCGCCGACATCGAGGCTCCGGTGCTGACCGAGACCGTGGCCGAGCTGTCCGAGCGCGGCGACGTCCGGGGCGTGCTGTGCGACGTGTCCGATCCTGCGTCGGTCGAGGTCCTGGCCCACGAGGTCTACGGCGAGTACGGAGCGTGCCACGTGCTGTGGAACAACGCCGGCGTGACCTCGGGTGGAGGCGGGAACCCGTGGGAGCAGGAGCCGAACGACTGGCGGTGGTGCTTCGGGGTCAACGTGTTCGGCACGGCCAACGGCGTCCTCGAGTTCGTGCCCCGGATGATCGCCGGCGACGAGGCCGGCGTGGTCGTCACCACGTCGTCGGGCGACGGCGGCATCGCCCCGGTCCCCTACGCATCGGTCTACGCCTCGTCGAAGGCGGCCATCAGCTGCTTCACCGAGGCGCTGGCCCACCAGTTCGTGACCCAGAAGACCAAGCTGTCGGCCGCCGTCTTCTACCCGTCGGGCGGCCTGCTCGAGACCGGCCTGTGGGAGGCCCAGCGGAACCGGCCGGCCGACCTCGCCCGGGTGCGGCCCCGTCCGCCGGCACCGGGTACGACGTTCGCCGAGTTCAAGGCGGCGCTGGCCGCCGCCGGCCGGCCGACCGACGTCGTCGACCTCGACGAGCTCGGCCGGTTCGCGGTCCAGGGGGTGAAGGACGGCCGGTTCGTGATCAGCCACAACCTCGAGTCCGCCGGCGCACTGCTGCACGCCCGGGCCGACGCCATCGCCCAGGGGAAGCTGCCGCCCTCGGCCCTCGAGGGTCTCACGTGAGCAACGCACCCGCACCCGCACCCATGACCGGGGGGACCCCATGACCATCGAGCTGGCACCGGACAGCCGCTACACCGTGATCAGCGCCGACGCCCACGCCGGTGGTGACATCGCCGACTACCGGCCCTACCTCGCCTCCACGTGGCACGACGAGTTCGACGCCTGGGCGGCCGCCTACGTCAACCCTTACGCCGACCTGCAGGCGCCGACCGCCTACCGGAGCTGGGACTCGGACCGGCGCCTGGCCGAGAACGACGCCGACGGGATCGCCGCCGAGGTGCTCTTCCCGAACACGGTCCCGCCGTTCTTCGAGGAGGGCAGCCTGCTGGCCCTCCCCCCGACGGCGGCCGACTACGAGCGCCGGTGGGCCGGCGTCCAGGCCCACAACCGCTGGCTGGCCGACTTCTGCTCCCTGGTCCCGGGCCGGCGGGCCGGTGTGGCCCAGATCTTCGCCAACGACATCGACGACGCCGTGGCCGAGGTGCGGTGGGCGGCGGCCACCTTCGACCCCTTCGGCGGCATCCTGCTACCCAGCCTGCCGCCCGGGGCCGACCTGCCCGGACTGTGGGACCCGGCGTGGGAACCGCTCTGGTCGCTGTGCGAGGAGCTCGACGTGCCGGTCAACATCCACGGCGGCGGCGGGCTGCCCGACTACGGCGACTCCGAGGTGGCCCGGGCCATGATGCTGGTCGAGCTCCCGTGGTTCTCCCACCGGTCCATGTGGCACCTGATCTTCGGCGGCGTGTTCGAGCGTCACCCGGCCCTCAAGGCGGTCCTCACCGAGCAGGGGCTGGCCTGGCTGCCACGGGGGCTCGAGACCCTCGACTGGTTCTACGGCCGGATGACCATGGGCGGGGCGGCCGAGGCGTCCTACTTCGGGGTGGCCGCCCAGGGCATGTCCATGACCCCGTCGGAGTACTTCGCCCGCAACGTGTGGGTGGGGGCCAGCTTCCTGCGGGCCACCGAGTCGGCCGTGCGCCACGAGGTCGGGGTCGACCGGATCATGTGGGGCTCCGACTACCCGCACACCGAGGGGTCCTACCCGCTCAGCACGCTGGCGCTGCGGGCCGCGTTCGGCACGTGCGACCCCGTCGAGACAAAGGCCATGCTCGAGGACAACGTGGCCTCCGTCTACGGGTTCGACCTCGAGGCCCTGCGCCCGGTGGGCGACCGGATCGGGCCGACGGTGGCCGACGTGGCCACCCCGCTCGACGTCGCCGACTACCCGACGAACTCGACTTGCAACGCCTTCGACCGCCACCAGGTGCTGCGCTCCTGGTGAGCCGGGACGCCCCCGGCGGTCGGCCCTAGCTGCCGGCCCGGCGGGCGACCAGGAGCGGGATCACCCGGGTGGTGGCGGCCTGGTACTCGTCGTAGGGCGGATAGGCGGCGGCGGCCCGCTCCCACCAGACGGCCTTTTCGTCCCCGGTCACCTCACGGGCCACGTAGTCGTGGGGCTCGGAGCCGTCCTGGATGACCAGCGCCTCGGGGTCGGCCACCAGGTTGTAGTACCAGGACGGGTTGGTCGGCATCCCTCCCTGCGAGGCGACCAGGGCGTATTCGCCCTCGTGCTCGACGCGCATCAGGGCCATCTTGCGGACCTTGCCGCTCTTGTTCCCCCGGGTGGTGAGCACGATGACCGGCAGCCCGGTGTCCATGAGCGTGTTGGCCCGCTCACCACCGGAGGCCTCGTATTCGGCCACCTGGTCCCGTACCCAGTCCCACGAACTCGGCTCGTACTCTCCGTCGATCGGCATGCCCCGAGCGTAGGGGAGCCGGTGGCCGGCCGCGTCCCGGCCGGCCTCAGACCGGTGGGCGCACCCCGTACTCCTCCTTCCACCAGCGGGCCTCGGCCCGGGCGGCGGGGTCGGAGCGGAGCGTCGGGTCCTGGCCCAACGACGCGGGGGTGGGCCCGATGTGGGCGGCGATGGGACGGAGCTCGTCGAGGTCGAAGCCGTAGACCCGCGCCGCGGTGAGGCCCAGGAGCTCGGCGGTGTCGTCGACCGGCACGTCGGCGAAGTCGGCCCGCAGCTTGGCCGCGGTGTGCGGCCACGTACCCTCCGGGTGCGGGTAGTCGGTGCCCCACATGACCACGTCGGTGCCGATCACGTAGCGCCGGCGGATCTCCTCCTTGGACATGGTGGAGGCGCCGATGAAGATGTTGGTACCGAAATAGTCCGAGGGCAGTTTGGAGATCTTGCCCTGCAGTAGCGCGGCCATCTTCTTGGTGGTGTGCCCCCCACCCATGTACTGGTCCCACTTCCACATCATGTCCGGGGCCCAGTAGGCGGCGGCCTCGGTGACGACGAACTTGAGGTCGGGGTAGCGCTCGAACGCCCCGCCGAACAGGAGGTGCCACGCGGGCCGGACCGTCCACCACACCACCTCGGCCAGGTAGGCGCCGATGTGCTCGCCGTACTCCTCCATCGGCGCCTCGCCGGAGTGGGTGTGGACCGGCAGGCCGGCTTCGGCGCAGGCCGCCCATACCGGGTCGTAGGACGCGTCGTTGTAGGGCGTGTGGTCGCGCCACATCGTCGGGATCATGATCCCCCGGATGCCGGGCTGGGCCGCCACCCACTCGATCTCGGCGACGGCGCGGGCGATGTCGTGGGTGATGGGGACCAGGGCGATGCCGCCGCGGCGGTGCGGCGAGTGCGAGCACATCTCGGCCAGGAACCGATTGTGGGCGTGCGCCCCGGCGAACGCCTGGTCGGGGTCGACGATCGCCCCGGCGAACAGCCCGGCGCCGAAGGGCGGCGAGGCGGCGCCGGTCACGGCGTCGGCGTCGGCGAACAGCACGTCGGCGGCCACCCCGTCGGCGTCGAGCTCCTTGTCACGCACCGCCGGGTCGAAGGCGCCCTTCAGGCCCTCCTCGTTGTCGGTCTCCCAGCCCATGATGTACTCGAAATTCATCTTCAGGGACTCTTGGCGGTGGGCGTCCCGCTCGGCCACGTACTCGTCGAACGCCGGGTGAAATCTCGACTCGAGGTACGGGCGGTAGTCCTCGCAGGCCAGTCCGGCGTGGCCGTCGGCGGACACGACGATGTAGCGGTCGTCGGCGGCGGTCGGGATGTCGCCGGCGTCGCTCACGACTTCGCCCCCAGCACGCTCAGGTCGTCGTAGCGCTGGTGCATGAAGGGCACCAGCCACTCCGCCGGGACCCGCTGCACGATCTCGCCCCGCTGCGACGAGGACAGCTCGGCGTACTCGAAGGAGAGGACCTCGGTGACGGGGAAGTCGGCGATCGGGTCGAGCGGGGCCTCGAGCAGCTTGCACTCGCCGGTGACCGGGCGGACCACCCGGGCGGTCTCGTGGCGGTGGCAGTAGACCAGGGCGGGGTCGCCGTCGAGCCCGTCGCCCGACGGGTTGGGGAGTCCCTTGAAGTAGAAGTCGAGCTTGTCGATCTCGTAGCCCGGCTGCTCGGCGCCCATCGTGCCGGTGACCTCGGCCACCGCGGCCCCCATGCGGGACACCTCGGCGGCCAGCGAGTCGCCGTCGGTGGTGAGCGAAAGCCGGGCGATCTTCTTGGGCTCGCCGAAGGTCTCGCGGCCACCGGTGGTGGCCTGTTCGGTGCTCATCGGCATGAAGAGGGCGTACTCGCCCTCGACGTCGCCGTGCCGGGCACGTACCCCGAACCATCCGGCTCCGAAGGTGGCCAGACCGGTCCCCATGTCGACGACCGCGATCCGCAGCCGGGCCGTCGGCGTGGCGGGTTCGAGCGGCCGGGGCAGGACGGCGGCGATGACGTCCGGATCGGTGCGGAAGACGACGGTGACCGCCGTCGACCAGATCGGGCTGCGCGTCGCCTCGACCTCACGGTTGGGCTGCTGGGCCGCGGCGCGGGCCCCGTAGCGGACGTTCCCCATGGCGTTCCCTCCCCCGGCGGCCCTGCGGCCGCCGGGAAAAGTGTGGCACGTCGGCCCCCGGCGTGCCCGGGTGCCGGCGTGACCGGGGCCGCCGCCGTGCCCGGGGCCACGGGGACCGTCGACACCGGTTGCACGAGGACCCGTTGTACCACCACGTCCCGGTCGCTACGGTGCCAGGCGATGTCCACGGTGGATGGCGGTGACACGACGGCGGGAAGGAGCGACGGGAGCCGGGCGGGGCGGGCGCGGATCCACCACCGGAAGGCGATCGTCCTCGTGGTCGTCGGCGTGCTCGTCGCCGCCCTGGCCGCGACCACCACGGCGGTCCTCATCGGGTGGTCGACCCAGGCGGCCAGCAGTTGCGACAACCGGGTGGACAACTCCCGCGAGATGATCGTGGACGCCACCGTGATCGCCGTGGACACCTCCAACCAGCAGGCCACCATGCGCCTGGACTTCGCCCCGACCGGGAGCCTGACCGACAGCCGGAGCGGAAACATCGCCCCGCCGGTCGACGTCATGATCCAGGGGCTGACCGCCACTCCCTCGTCCGTGGACTCCGTGTCCACGTTCACGTAGGCCAAGGGCGAGTTCATGCAGAGCCTCCCGGTGACCGTCCCCCTGGGCGGTATCTCGCTGCTGACCTCGGGATCCACCAGCCAGCTCAACTCCAGCCAGTTCGGCATCTACCCGTGGGACCACTACACGATCCCCAACTACCTCGACGTCGAGGTCACCACCCCCGGGGAGCCGGCGCCGTACACCTGCGTCTACATGAACTCGCAGGCGGAGGGATGGAGCTCGACCATCGACGCCGTGCCCTCGAGCACCAACCAGTTCAACCTGACCCTGTGGCGGGCGCCGTCCGTGCTCATGTACAACTACTTCATGATGGCCCTGGTGTGGACGTTGGCCATCGCCGGCGTGGCCATGGCCGTCATGCTCGTCCTGCGCGACCGGGACCTCGAGACCAAGGAGAAGATCGAGGTCGACGTGTTCGTCTACCTCGCCGCCCTGCTCTTCGCCTTCCCCCTGATCCGGGGGACACTCCCCGGGGCGCCGGAGTTCGGCACGCTCGTCGACATCGTGTCGTACTTCTGGGCCGAGGTCATCGTGGCCGCGACCCTGCTGTCCATGGTCATCATCTGGATCGTCCGCGAGGACCGCCGCCACAGGGACCACGTCCGTGATGGGCTCGCCACGGCGGATCCCCGGGCTCCCACCGATCCGGAAGCCGACCCGGCGCCCTGACCGGCGGTCCCCGGTGATCGGCGGTCCCCGCCGTGACCGACCACCCGGGACGCCGGGCCCCCGGGGTGACAGGATGCGCTCCGAGGGGGGGCTCGACACGCCCCCGACCGGAGGACATCCATGGACAGCCCAGCCACCCACCACACGACCGCCGGCCCGGCCGGCGACGGTGCACCCCGGACGGCCGGGCCGTGATCCTCGACCGCTTCACCCTCGGAGGTCGGGTGGCCGTCGTGACCGGCGCCGGCCTCGGGATCGGACGGGGCATCGCCATCGGCCTGGCCCAGGCCGGTGCCGACGTGGTGGTGGCGGCCCGCACCGGGACCGACCTGGATGAGGTGGCCGGACAGGTCCGGGCGCTCGGACGCCGGGCCCTGGTCGTGCCCACCGACGTCACCGACCAGGAGCGGTGCACCCACCTGATCGATGCGGCCGTGGAGGAGTTCGGCCGACTCGACATCCTGGTCAACAACGCCGGTGGCGCCATGCCCCGGGCGGCCATGGACACCAGCGAGGGGTTCATGGCCCGCACGTTCGCCTTCAATGTGACCGCGCCCCTCACCCTGACCAAGCTGGCGGCGCGCCGGATGGTGGACACCGCGGGCACCGGATCGGTGGTGAACATCTCCTCGCGGTCGGCCAGCATGACCCAGCCGATGTTCGTCGCCTACGGCGCGGCAAAAGCGGCCCTCGACCGGCTGACCAAGAACATCGCCTCGGAGCTCGCCCCCCGGATCCGGGTCAACGCCCTCGACGTGGGCGGGGTGGCCACCCGATCACTCGAGATCGTGCTCACCGATGACGAGTTGCGGCGGCAATTCCTGGACGGCACCCCGATGCAGCGGCCCGGTGAGCCCGAGGACATCGCCTGCGCCGCGCTGTTCCTGGCGTCGGACGCGTCGTCCTGGGTGACCGGGAAGGTCTTCGAGATCGACGGCGGCACCGAGGCCCCGGCCATCCTGGTCCCCGTGACCCCGCTGGAGCCGACACCGACGGACGGCGCCGGGTGACCGACCGCGCCGGGCCGGCCGCGCCCCTGACCGGGCTGTCGCACGTGCAGCTCAACGTGACCGACCCGGAGGCCAGCGCCGCCTGGTACTCGGCCGCGCTCGGCCTCGAGCCGTTCGCCGCCGATCCGGCGATCGGCTACGTCGCCCTGCGCCACCGGGCGGCCCGCCTGGTGGTGGTGCTCACCCGTCGGACCGGGGACGCGCCCGACCACGATGCCGGGGTGCTCGACCACCTGGCATTCGCCGTGCCCGACGGTGACTCGCTCGAGGACTGGGCCGCCCACCTCACCCGGATCGGGATCGACCACCCCGGCGTGGTGCCCGAGAACGGGAATCCGTCGCTGCAGCTGCGCGACCCGGACGGGACCGCCGTCGAGCTCGTGGCGCCGAAGCCCTAGCCCCGGCCGAGCCGGCGCGGGGGCTCACGCGGCGGCGTCGGGGTCCGGTGGATCGAGCTTCAGCGGTTGGTGGTGCTTACGCCGGCGATCCATCAGGGTGGCCACGCCCCCGCCACCGACAGCCAGGGTCACCAGGAGGACGAAGAGCGGCGTGTTCAGGAATCCCCAGATGGGGTGGTACCAGGGGACCGGGTCCGACGTGACGAGGATGTTGGCGTAGTAGTCCTTGAGGGCTCCCTGCAGGGTGACCCCGGTCCCCTCCTCCCAGTCCGACTTGACCTGCAGCTCGAGACTGTCGTTCCCCGACGTCTGCGGGGTGACCTGCCAGGTCCACGTGAGCGGCGCATCGGTGGTACGGGTCGGGTCCCCGAACGTCTCGGACTGCCACCCACTGGGTGCGATCTGGAATGCCGTTCCGACGAGCTGCACCTCGACCTGACAGGTCGTCCGGACCTGGATGATCACGGTCGGCTCGGGGCCGCTGATGGCGTTCGCCGGCAGCCGCCCGTTGCCGATGACGACCGTGATCTGGGTCGGTTCGCCTTCGGTCATCTTCTTGCGCGGCTGGTAGGCGAGGTCGTTGGTGAAGGTCTGGGTCGTGGCCTGCTGGCAGGCCACACCGGGGGATGGTGGGACAGTGGTGGGCGGAGCGGCACCCGAGACCGGCCCGGTCATGGGCAGGGTGGGCGTTCCGTTCCCGTCCGTGCCCGTGGACCCCCCACCGCCGGCCGGCGACGGCGGCGAGGTCGCGCCGGCCGTGACCGGGATCGGCGTGTCCGGGCTGGTCGGCGGGGACACGGGAGGCGGCGAGGTGGTGGTGGTGGTCGGCGGAGCGGTCGTGGTGGAGGTGGTCGTCGTCGGCTCGCACGGTGTGGAGGTCGTCGTGGTCGACGCCACGGTGGTCGTCGTGGTGCTCGTGCAGGGACCGGTGTCGCTGGGGGAGACCACTGCCGCGGCCGACCCAGTCCGCGCCTGTGACGGTGCGCCGACCGCGAGTCCCCGGCCGGGTGACAGAGTCAGTGCGGCCAGGAGGACGAGCGGGGCGGCCACCGCGCCGACGAGTGCGGTCCGTCGCACGAACCTGCCCTTCGGATTCCTCACGCCACCGCCCTCCACATCGTCGCGGACCACACCGACCGTCCACAGGTGTGATCGTGTCACCGCTTACGCCTGGGGGCAACCGGTGGCGGCCACGTCGTCGCAACAGGTGATGACCGGCCGGCCAGCGCCTCTGGGGCACACCAGGCACCGACCGGCGTAGATTCGGCCACGGACGAGTGCGGACGGAGGGGAACATGGGCGGCACGGGGACGGACGAGCGCTACGTGTTCCGCGGCGGCGAGCGCTGGCGCGACCCGTGGGACGACTACCGGCTCCTGCGCGACGAGGACCCGGTGCACCGCCACCACGACGACCGCCACGGCGAGTTCTGGGTCCTGTCCCGCTTTGCCGACGTGTGCGAGGCGGCACGCGACACGGCGACGTTCTCCTCGGCCCGGGGCCTCACGCCCGACCCCGACTCGATGGCCATGTTCGAGGGACGGGCCGCACCGCTGGTGATGATGGACCCTCCCGAGCACACGGCCATGCGCCGACGGGTCAGCCGGCCGATGACCCCGCGGGCGGTCGCCGGTGTCGGGCCGGCCATCCGGGACTTCGTCGACGCCCGGTTGGACGAGGTGGCCGACCGGGGGACCTGCGACATCGTCGAGGCACTGTTCAAGCCCCTGCCGAGCTTCGTGGTCGCCCACTATCTCGGCGTGCCCGACGAGGACCGGGTGCGGTTCGACGGATGGACGGGAGCCATCGTGGCCGCCGCGGCGTCCGGCGCCATCGCCGCAGCGCCCGACGCCGCCCTCGACCTCTTCAACTATGCGGGCGGGCTCATCGAACGCCGCCGCTCCGGGCCCGGCGACGACCTGGTGTCCGACCTGGTCCGCGCCGGCGACGACCAGGTGTCGGCGGAGTGGATCATCGGCTTCGTCTTCACCATGGTCACCGGGGGCAACGACACCACCACCGGCCTGCTGGGCGGCGCCGCCGAGCTCCTGACCACCGACCTGGACCAGCGGCGGCGGCTGCTCGACGACCCGTCACTCGTCCGGCCGGCGGTGGACGAGTTCCTGCGGCTGACCACCCCGGTCCAGAACCTGGCCCGGACCACCACCGGCACCGTCGTGCTGCACGGGGCCACCGTCCCGGCCGGGGCCAAGGTGCTCCTGCACTACGGGGCGGCCAACCGGGACGAGCGCGAATTCGGGTCGGATGCCGGCGCACTCGACGTGGGCCGGGTGATCCGCCGCTCGCTCGGGTTCGGTCACGGCGCGCACCAGTGCCTGGGGGCGGCGGTGGCCCGGCTCCAGGCCGGCATCGCCCTCGAGTGCCTCCTCGAGCGCTTCCCGGAATTCGCGGTCGACGCGCCGGCCGGCGTCTTCGCTCCGGGACCCTACGTACGCCGCTACGCGTCCCTCCCGTTCACCACCCGGGGCTGACCGCCGCCGGCGGGGACCCACCGGGACCGGACCGGTACTACTGTGCATCGGGCCGAACCGGCCGCGAGGGGGGAACCGGAACGATGCAGCTGATCGTCGCAGTGATCAAGCCGTTCAGGCTGGAGGACGTCAAGCACCGCCTGAAGGAGCTGGGCGTCCACGGCATGACCATCACCGAGGTCCGGGGGTTCGGACGCCAGCACGGCCACACCGAGGTGTACCGGGGCGCCGAGTACCGGGTCGACTTCGTGCCCAAGATCCGCATCGAGCTGGCCGTCGACGACGCCCGCACCAGCGAGGTGGTCGACGCCATCGTCGCGTCGGCGCGCACCGGGACGATCGGCGACGGCAAGATCTGGGTACAGCCCCTGGACGACATCCTGCGCATCCGCACGGGCGAACGCGGTCCGGACGCCCTCTGATCCACACCGACGGCCCCGGTGGCACGGGCGCCCGTCCGCCACGGTGGGGCGACGGAACGAAGCCCGGGTGGGGGCTACCCGGCGTCCGCGGACCCCGCTAGGGTCGTGCCCGATCGGTGCGGCGGACCTGGACACGCACCGGAAGGGGGACGGGCCTGATGGGTGACGGTGGCTGGAGGTGGGCGACGGTCTTCGTGCTGGCGTGCACGGCGGTGCTGGCCTCCGCCTGCAGCTCCGGTTCGACCTCGGCGTCGGGCGGCTCCTCGGCGACGACCGACGCCTCGGGCGGCGTGACGTGCAGCCACGTCACCGGCGGCCTGTCGTTCTCCCCACCGCTGACCGCCACCGGCACCAGTCCCGAGACCGCCACCATCGAGTTGCACTCCAGCGGGTGCACGACCGTGGGCTCGAACTCGTCGACCGTGAGGAGCGGCACGGCCGCGGTGACCCTGACCAGCCCCACAAACGCGTGCAGCGGCGTCCTCACCCTCCGGTCGGTGGCGCTCGTCATCCACTGGTCCCCGGCGACCATCACGCCCAGCGTGCTCGACTTCTCGGGCTACAGCATCACGTCGACGCCGGCCGGCAACGGCGGGTTCTCGTTCCCCGACCCGGGCGGCACGGCCAAGGTGACCGGCTCGTTCGCCGGCTCGGACGCCGGGGCGTCGTCGACCGCCGCCCTCTACTTCGATCCCTCGGTCGCCCAGATCCAGTCGGTGTGCCGGTCGAGCGGGCTGTCGTCGCTGCCGGTGACGTCGGGTACCGTCACCCTGAAGTGACCGGCTGACCGGCTGACCGGCCCGGCCCGTCAGTTGACGCCGCGCTGCCGGCCCTCCCAGTACGGGTCCCGCAGCTCGCGCTTGAGCACCTTCATGGCCCCCGACAGCGGGAGCGGCTCGGCCCGGAACTCGATGCTCTTCGGCACCTTGTAGGCGGCGATCCACTCCCGGGCGTGGGCGGTCAGCTCCTCCTCGGTCACCTGGTGGCCCTCGCGGAGCACCACCACGGCGTGCACCGCCTCGCCCCACTGGTCGTCGGGGATGCCGATCACCGCCACCTGCAGCACGGCCGGGTGCCCGGCCAGGGCGTTCTCCACCTCGGAGGAGTAGACGTTCTCGCCACCGGTGACGATCATGTCCTTGACCCGGTCGACGAGGTAGAGGTAGCCGTCCTCGTCGAGGTAGCCGGCGTCGCCCGTGTGGTACCAGCCGTCCCGGAACACCTCGGCGGTGGCCTCGGGCTGGCGCCAGTACTCGATCATGTAGTTGCCACCCCGGGCGCAGACCTCGCCGGTCTCGCCCGCGGGCAGCGGCCGGCCCAGGGCGTCCTGGATCGACAGCTCCACCCCCAGCAGCGGATAGCCGGCGGACTGGAGGTACCGGTCACCCATGCGGTGCTCCTCGGGCCCGAGCATGGTGATCACCGAGGCGGCCTCGGTCATGCCGTACCCCTGCAGGATGTTGATGTCGGGGTAGAGCTCGAGCAGCGTCTCCAGCAGGGCCTTGGGCATGGGGGAGGCGCCGTAGGCCAGGTCCGTCAGCCCGCCCAGCCGCTCGGGCCGGAAGTCGGGGTGGGCCATGACCAGCCCGATCATGGTGGGCACCATGGTGGTGCTGGTCGGTCGGTAGGCCTCGATGGCGTCCATGACGGCGCCGGGCTCGAACATCGGCAGGATCACGAGGTGGCCCCCGAGCGCCGGCCCACCCACGACGGGGTACATCGAGGCGGCATGGAACATCGGGGTCTGCAGCAGGTTCACCGAGTCGCGGCCCCGCTGGTAGACGAGGGTGATGTGGTAGGCGTTGAGCAGCTCGGCCCGCTGGTCGAGCAGCACCCCCTTGGGCATCCCGGTGGTGCCGCCGGTGTACATGAGGACGACCGGGTCGGTCTCCTCGCCTTCGGCCGGCAGCATCGGCCCGGCGTCCAGCAGCTCGTCGAAGGTCACGGTGTGGGGCACGTCACCCGGACCGATGCGCACCACGTGCTCGAGGCCGGCCTCCTCGCGGATGGACTCGATCACCGGGCCGAACACTGCATCGACGAAGCAGACCCGGGTGTCGGAGTCGCGCAGCACGTGGATCAGCTCACGGGGGGCGAAGCGGAGGTTGAGGGGGTTGACGATGCCGCCTCCGAGGAACGCGGCGTGGTACAGCTGCAGGTACTCGGGTGAGTTGAGCGCCAGGACGGCGAACCGGTCGGTGCGTCGGATGCCGAGCCGGTGCATACCGCCGATGAGACGTTCCACCCGGTCGAGGTGCTCGGCGTAGGTGAACGACTCGCCGGTGCCGGCGTTGGTGGCGAGCGGCCGGTCCGCGTTGCGGGTGACCGAGGGCAGCAGCAGGCGGTGGTACACGAGTTCCTTCATCGCCTCATGGTAGGAGGGCCCCGTCGGCCGGTGCCGGGTGGATCGGCGATTCGTCGCAACAGCTGATGACACGTCGACGCCGGCCGGCGGGCCGGACGGGAGCCACCTCCCCACCCACCGGGGACGCCACGGGCCATACTCTCCTGCGATGGCCGACCGCCCCTCCGCAGCCCCCCGACCCGGCACCTCGGCCGGCACGACCATCGGACTGACCGCCGCCGACTCCACGTCGCCGCCGGCCACGTCGCCGTACCGGGCCGGTGCACCCAACGTCGTGGTCGTGGTGCTCGATGACACGGGCTTCGCCCAGCTCGGCTGCTACGGCTCCGACATCGCCACCCCGGCCATCGACGGCCTGGCCGGACGCGGCATCCGGCTGACCAACTTCCACACCACCGCCATCTGCTCGCCCACCCGTGCCTGCCTGCTCACCGGGCGCAACCACCACCGCGTCGGTGTGGGCATGCTGCCCGACCTGCCCATGAACTTCCCCGGGTACGAGGGCCGGATCACCGACGAGGCCGGCACCCTGGCCCAGATCCTGCGCGCCGACGGCTACGCCACGTTCTGCGTCGGCAAGTGGCACCTCACCCCCCGCGACCAGCGGTCCCCGTCCGGTCCGTTCCACAACTGGCCGCTCGGCAAGGGCTTCGAGCACTACTACGGGTTCCTGGGCGGCGACGCCAACCACTGGGCGCCCGAGCTGGTGCGCGACAACTCCTACGTCGACCCGCCCCGGACTCCCGAAGAGGGCTACCACCTGACCGAGGACCTGGCCGACGAGGCCATCGCCCGGCTGCGCGAGCTCCGGCGCAACCAGCCGGAGCGGCCGTTCCTGCTGTGGCTGGGGCTGGGCGCCACCCACGCCCCCCACCACGTGGCGTCCGAGTGGAGCGACCCGTACCGCGGCCGGTTCGACGCCGGGTGGGACGAGTGGCGCCACCACACACTGGGGCGGCAGGTCCGACTGGGCATCGTGCCCGAGGGCACGGTGCTGCCCACCCCGTCGGACCACGTGCCCGACTGGGACGGCCTCCCGGCCGACGAGCGTCGGCTGTACGCACGGATGATGGAGCTGTTCGCCGGGTTCCTGACCCATGCCGACGCCCAGATCGGCCGGGTGCTCGCCACCCTGGAGGAGCTGGGGGAGGCCGACGACACCGTGGTCGTGCTGGTGTCGGACAACGGGGCGTCCGGCGAGGCTGGGCCCCACGGATCGGTCAGCGAGTTCCGGTTCGCCCAGGGCCGCGACGAGGACGTTGACCTGAACCTGGCCATGATCGACGAGCTGGGCGGGCACAAGGCCTACAACCACTACCCCTGGGGGTGGGCCGAGGCCGGCAACACCCCGGTGCGCCGGTTCAAGCGCTACACGTTCGAGGGCGGGGTGCGTGACCCGTGCATCGTGTCGTGGCCGGCGGGGCTGTCCGCACGGGGTGCGGTACGCAGCCAGTACTGCCACGCCGTCGACGTGCTCCCGACGCTCCTCGACCTCGTCGGCCTCCCGGCGCCCGACGTGCTCGGCGGGGTGGTGCAGATGAGCCTCGACGGGGTCACCCTGCGGAACATGCTCGACCAACCCGACGCGCCCGATCCGCGGACCAGCCAGTACTTCGAGTGCTGGGGCAGCCGCGCCCTCTACGAGGACGGTTGGAAGGTCGTGACCGACCACGTCAACCAGCTCACCCACGCCGACCGGGAGCTGATCGCCGGCAGCGACGACTTCGCCCGCGACCACTGGCACCTGTTCGACACCCGGCGTGACCTGGCGGAGAACGACGACGTGGGCGACCGGCACCCCGACATCCGGGACCGGCTGGTGGCCCGCTGGTATGAGGAGGCCGAGCGCAACGGCGTCCTCCCCCTGAGCGACGGGGTGACCGACCGTCTGGCCCACTTCTTCGTGCCGTGGCCCACCGGCGCCCGGCGGGTCGAGCTCCGGCCCGGCGAGCGGGTGTTCGAGGACAACGTGCCGCTGCTGTCCAACGGGTTCACCGTGACCGCCCGGCTCGGCGCGCCGTTGGTGGCCGACGCGGCCGGGGTCGTGGCGGAGCAGGGTGACTTCAACGGCGGGTGGGTGTGGTTCGCACAGGACGGCGAGCTCACGTTCGCGTGCAGCTTCGTCAGTCAGTACGTGACCCGGCTGTCGGTGCCGCTGCCGGCGGGGGCGGTCGAGCTGCGGCTCGTCGGCCGGCGGGCCGACGCCGGGTTCGACGTGGCCTGCGCGGCCGACGGGCGCCCCGTCGGCCATGTCCGGCTCCCGCACGAGTGGCCCGGGCTGTGGACCCCGAACTCGGCGGCGTCGCTGCTGGTCGGGTGCGGACGGCCCCTACCGGTGTACGACGGCTACGACCCGCGGGTGGCCTTCGACGGGACGCTCGAGCTGCTGGTGGTCGAGTCCGACGGCGGCGACGGCTTCACCGACCTGGCCCACCAGGTCGAGACGGCGTTCCGCAGCCAGTGAGCCGGGCATCCGGTTCGTGACCCGACGGCAGGAGGACCGATGAGCGGTACGACACAGGAGGACCGATGACGGAGGACGACACGCACGGGGCCGACGGCCGGGTCCTCGACCCGGGCCGGCTGGCCGACCACCTGGCCATCCAGGACCTGGCCACCGCCTACGCCTACGCCGTCGACGACCGGGACTGGGTGCGGTGGGAGGCCCTCTTCGAACCCGACGGGCTGGTGGACTACCGGTCGGCCGGCGGCATCGCCGGGACGCCGGCCGAGGTGGCGGCGTGGATGCCCGGCGCCATGTCGGTCTTCGCCTTCTGCCTCCACACCACCTCGACCCACGAGATCCGGTTCACCGGACCCGACACGGCCGTCGGGAGGGTCCACGTGTTCAACCGGAACGGCGTCGAGTGGGAGGGGGCGAACGAGCTCTTCGACGTGGGCGCCTGGTACGAGGACACCTACGCACGATCGGGCGCCGGCTGGAGGATCGCCCGGCGGATCGAGCACACCACCTACGTGGGCGGCGGCGGGTTCGCGGCGATGATCCTGGAGATGGCCCGGGCGGCGGCCACCGACGACCGCCCGGCCCCGTTCGGCTGAGCCCCCGGCCGACCACCGGGATCCGGGTTACGGTGCCCGATGGATCCGGATCGCCGGTCGAGTGGGACAGCGGCGGACGGGCCGGCGCGCCGTGCACCCACCGGTGACGCCGGGACAGCGGAAGCCGGCACGGCCTAGGTGTGCTTCTCCCCCGAGGGAGACCTGGTCGGTGGGGTCGTGGTGGTGGCCATCGGCGTCGACGCCTGCCTCCACCTGGGTGACCGAAGGGAGTACCTGTTCGTGGCCGGGCTGCCCCTGCTGCTGGGCCTCCACCAGATCACCGAGGCCTTCGTCTGGTGGGGGCTGCAGGGCAAGGTGTCCCCGACCCTCGGCAACGTGGCCATGTGGATCTACCTGCTGTTCGCCATGGTGGTGCTCCCGGTGGTCGGGCCGCTGCTGGTCCTGGGCCTCGAACGCACCCCGGCCCGACGGTGGCGGATCGTGCCCTTCGTGGCCGCCGGCGTGGTGACCTCCGGGATCCTGCTGGCCACCATGGTGGCGACACACCCCACCGTCCACCTCGGCTCGTATCACCTGGCCTACTCCCTCGGCCTGAGGCACGGGACCCTGGTGATCGGGCTCTACATCGTGGCCACCTGCGGGTCCATGCTGGCGTCGGGTTTCCGTCACGTGTTCTGGTTCGGGGTGTCCAACCTGGTGGCCATCGCCGTGCTGGCCCGGCTCAGCGCCGACGGGTTCACCTCGCTGTGGTGCTTCTACGCGGCGCTGGCCAGCGGGGCCATCGCCCTCTGGCTGCGGTTCGGCCATCCCACCGATCCGACGCTCCCGATCTTCGCCACCGGCACCGCTGCCTGATCCGGGCGGCGACGGCGGCCCGTGCACCACGCCGGGGCACGGTGGGTGAGCACGCCTCCGCGTCGGGAGTGCCAGAATCGGGTGGTCGCGGTCGGGCCCAGGTTGGGCACGACATCGGGGACGTCACCAAGGAGCACCGCACCATGCCAGGAGTGCACATCGTCACGGACAGCTCGTCGGACCTGACGGAGGCCGACATCACCGACCTCGACATCGAGGTCGTCCCGCTGAGCGTCCGGTTCGGCGACGAGGAGTTCACCGATGGCCTGGATCTGACCGTCGCCGAGTTCTACAGCCGCATGGCGGCCTCCGACGAGCTCCCCCAGACGGCCTGCCCGCCCCCCGGCGCCTTCGAGCAGGCCTTCACCCGGGCCGCCGACGCCGGTGCCGACGCCGTCGTCTGCGTCAACATCTCGGGCGACCTGTCCAACACGCTCCAGTCCGCCCAGACGGCGTCCGACGCACTGGCCGGGCCGATGCCCGTCCACGTCATCGACAGCCGGTCGGTGTCGAGCGGCCTCGGGACCATCGTGCTGGAGGCTGCCCGGGCCGCCCGGGCGGCGGCCGACGTCGACGCCGTGCTGGCCAAGGTGCGCTCGCTCGTGCCGAGGACCCACGTCATCGCCGCGCTGAACACCCTGGAGAACCTGAAGAAGGGCGGCCGGATCGGCGGGGCGCGGGCGATGCTCGGATCGATGCTGTCGATCAAGCCGGTGATCGACATCACCGGGGGCGAGGTCCACGAGGAGGGCAAGCCCCGGACCCGCAAGCGGGCCATGCAGATGCTCTACGACCACATGGTCGCGGCCGGGCACATCGACCACGTGGCCGTGATGCACGGGGGGGCGCCGGACATCGGCGAGTTCCTGGACCTGATCGCCGCCAAGTTCCCCCGGGAGTCACTCCGGCTCGGCCAGCTGGGCTCGATCATCGGCACCCACGGCGGGGCCGAGATCATCGGCGTCAGCTGGGTCGCCGGGGCGTAGCCGCCCCGCCCGTCCGCCAACGGACCGTGGGGGCGGTCCCGTTCAGAAGCTGACCGGGCACGACCGGGGGCCGCGGACCTGGCCGCCGGCCCAGGTCACCGACGCACCGTCGGCGATCCCGAAGTCGGGAATCCGCCGCAGCCACTCGCCGATGCCCACCTCCAGCTCCATGCGGGCCAGATTGGACCCCGCGCACCGGTGGATGCCCGCCCCGAAGGCGACGTGCCGGTTGACGGCGCGGTCGATGCGCACGCGGTCCGGCTCGGGGAAGGCGTCGGGATCGCGGTTGGCGGCCGGGAAGTTCATCAGCACGCGGTCGCCCGCCCGCATCGGGCACCCGGCGAACTCCACGTCGTCGGCCACGATCCGGGCCATGGTGACCGGCGAGTAGGCCCGCAGGAATTCCTCGACGGCCACGGGCAGAAGCGTGGGGTCGGCGGCGAGTCGCGCCCGGTCCTCGGCGTGGGTGGCCAGGTGCCAGAGGGAGGAGCCCAGCGCCGACCAGGTGGTGTCCGCCCCGGCGATCAGGGTGAGGCCGACCATGCCCAGGATGAACTCGTCGCTCACCGGCCCGCCGTCGACCTCGGCGCGCAGCAGCGTGCTGATCAGGTCGTCGGCGTCGCCCCCCCGCCGTGCCTCCATCTCGCCCCAGAAGTAGGTGATGGCCTCGTCCCGTGCGGCGATGCGCCGCTCCTCGTCGTTGGCGAACTCCAGGATCGACCGCACCCAGCCGGTGAAGGTGTCGGACATCTCGTCGGGAACCCCCAGGATGCGGCCGATGACCCGGACCGGGATCTGCTGCGCGTAGTCGGCCGCGGCGTCGGCCGACCCCCGGTCGACGAACCCGTCGATCAACCGGTTGCACAGGACGCGCGTGTACGGCTCGTAGGTGGCGATGCGGGTGTGCGAGAACCAGGGGAGCAGGAGCCGGCGGGTCCACGTGTGCACCGGCGGGTCGGACTGGATCGGCGGCGAGCCGGCCGGCAGGACGTCGCTGTCGCCGTCCGCCGGGACCACGAGGATCTCCCGGGAGCTGAAGTGGGCGATGTCCCGGGCGATCTCGGTCACGTCGGCCATGCGGGTGGGGAGCCACGACCCCCCGTAGCGGTCCGAGTGGGCGACGGGGCACCGGACCCGCAGGTCGTCCCAGACGGCGTAGGGGTCGGCGACGTAGGACGGATCGAAGATGTCGTAGTCGGTCGCCCAGTCGGACACTGCCTCGGTCATGTGGTGCACTCCTGCCGATGGCGGACGCCATCCTCGCCGGGGTGGTGCCTTCGCATCGTGGCTCCGATCCGCGCCACTCCCCTTGTTTGTAGTTCTGACTACAGATGAGCATAAATGAAGTCCGCACTACAATCAAGGGCATGGGCTACCGGCACTCCCCCGACGAGATCCTGGAGGCGGCGGTCGGGCTCGCCCTGGAGTCGGGGCTGGGCGCGCTCACCTTCGGCGGCGTCGGCCGGCGGCTCTCCATCAGCGACCGCACCGTCGTCTACTACTTCCCCACCAAGACCGACCTGTTGAGCGCCGTGGTCGCCGCGCTGGTCCGTGACACCGAGGCTCTCCTCGAGGAGGCCTTCGGGTCGAGCCCGCTCTCCCCGCAGGAGATCGTGCAGCGGGCCTGGCCGGTGCTGGCCAACCGCTCGGCCGACCCGGTGTTCCGTCTCTTCTTCGAGCTCGTCGGCCTGGCCAGCACCGGCCAGCACCCCTATGTCGGACTGGCCGCCGGAGTGGCGGCCGGCTGGGTGACCTGGCTCGAGCCCCGGATGCTCGGCGAGCGCGCCGAGGTCCGGCGCTGCCGGGCCCTGGCCACGGTGGCCCAGATCGAGGGGCTGCTTCTGGTCCGCCAGATGCTCGGACCCGAGGACGGCGATGCCGCCGCCCGGGAGGCCGGGGTGGCGGGCTGATCCCGGTGGAGGGTGCCGCCCGGGGGCGGCCGAGGTCGTTCCCTCAGTCGTCGTCGGACCAGCCGAGTTCGTCGGCCAGCAGGAGGAGCACCTTGTTGGGCAGCCGCTCGCCCCGCTCCAGGAGCTTCAGGCAGCCCTGCACGTAGGCCTTGCGGGCCTCCACCATGCCCCGGGTCACGGTGGGCGCGGCGGCCGGGGGACGGATCCCGATGATGTCGGCCAGGTCGTCGGACCGCTCGCCGACGGCCGGCTCGTCGACCATGGCCTCGAGTGTGCGGAGCAGGTGCCGGCTCGGCGGCGAGCCCTGCTCCCACCGGGCCACCGACTGCTGGGTCACCCCCAGCTGGTCAGCCAGCTCGCGCTGGGTCATCCCGTGCCGCATGCGGTAGGCACGGATCTGGACGGCGAGCCCGTGGTGGGACTCCGGTGCGTACTCGTGTGTATCCACCAATTGTCAACGGTACTCCGGCGCGTGTGCCGTCCACAAGGGGCAGATTGGCGGCTGCACACGGGAATGGTCGAACTACAACGGTGGCGTTCACACGTGGCGGGTAGGTGTGCCCGGCGGGTCCGGCCCGTCGTGCCCCCCCGGGGTGAACGCCCGGGGCGGGTCGGCCACCAGTACGTGGGCCGCACCGGTGCGGATGGCCAGCACGACCGCCTCGGCGGCCAGCTCCGGCGGGTCGGGGGTGATGGTGCGGGCCCCGGCCAGGATGCGCCCGGCCCGCAGGTGCTGGTGGAACTCGGTGGCGGTCACCGACGGATAGACGACCGACACGGACACCCCGGCGTCCGCCAGCTCGATCCGCCCGACCTCGGACAGCATGTTGAGTGCCGCCTTGGTGGCCGAGTAGCCCCCCAGGCCAGGGAACACCCGCAGGGTCGTCGCCGAGCTCACGTTGACGATCGACCCGCCGCCCCGCTCCCGCATGGACGGCAGCACGGCCTGCATCGCCCGCAGCGGTGCGACGCAGTTGAGCTCGAACACCGCCCGCAGGTCGTCGGGGTCGAGCTGCTCGAGCGGCACGTGGAGACCCTGGCCGGCGTCGTTCACCAGGACGTCCACCCCGCCCAGGCGGTCGATGGTGGTGGACACCAGGTGCTCGAGGGCACCGGGGGCGACCACGTCGGTGGTGACGGCCAGCGATCCCGGTAGCTCCCGGGCCAGCTCGTCGAGGCGGTCGGCCCGCCGGGCGGCGAGGACGACCCGGGCCCCGAGCCCGCTCAGCCGCCGGGCCGTGGCCGCTCCGATGCCCGACGACGCCCCGGTGACGATGCACACGGCCCGGTCGATCTCCATCGTCGGCTCCCCTACTCGGTCTTGGACAGCCCGCGGAAGGCAAGCACGAAGAAGACCACGGCGAAGACGACGACGATCGCCAGCTCCATGCCCATCGACAGCGTGTACCCGAACAGGGTGACGTTGGTTGGGAAGCGCGCCCGGGCCGCCGGTGACATGTCCTGGGCGGCGAAGACCACCTGGCGGAACGGGGCGACGGCGTAGGTCAGCGGGTTGAGCCGCGTGATCACCGTCAGCCAGCCGGGCAGGCCGTTGAGCGGGAACAGCGCCCCGGACAGGAAGAGCATGGGCATGAGCAGCATCTGCATGACGACCTGGAACGACTCCATCTTCTGGATCCGGCTGGCCACGAAGACGCCGAACGTGGTCATGGCCACCGCCATGAGCAGCTCCAGCAGGATCATCTGGACCACCAGGACCGGCGTGAGGTGGATGCCCACCAACGGGGCCAGCACCAGCATGATCGTCCCCTGGACGGCGGCCACGCTGGCCCCTCCGGCGGTCTTGCCGAGCACGAGGGAGACCCGGCTGATCGGGGCGACCAGCATCTCCCGGAGGAAGCCGAACTCGCGATCCCAGACGATGGACAGGGCGGAGAACATGGCGGTCATGACCACACTCATGGCCACCACCCCCGGGTAGACGAACTGGCGGAAGTTGAAGCCCCCGGTCGTGCCCACCAGGCCGCTCATGCCGTAGCCGAGGACGAAGAGGAAGAGCACGGGCTGGACCAGGCCGCTGATGATCCGGGTCCGTGTCCGGACGTAGCGGATGATCTCCCGCTCCCACACCATCCCGACGACGCGGATCTCGTCGGACACGACGGTCTCGGACGTCCCCGCCGGGACGCCGGCGGGCACTGCTGCGGCCGGTCCGGTCGAACCGGTGGTGGACAGGGTGGTCATGGTGTCCTCTCGATTGCTGCGGGTCGATTGCTGCGGGTCGATTGCTGCGGGTCGATTGCTGCGGGTCAGTTCCTGCGGGCGCCACGGGCCCGCGCCATCATGGGCACGGCCTCGCCGTGCTGCTCGCGGATCTCGCGGCCGGTGAAGTGGAGGAAGACGTCGTCGAGCGTGGGTCGGTGGGCCCGGACCGTCCGCACCGGCACGCCGGCGGCGGCCACGATCGGCCCGACCGCCGCCTCCTCGTCAGCCACGAAGGCGGTGAGGCCCTGCTCACCGCGCTCCACCCGGTAGCCGGCGGCGCGCAGGGCGTCGAGCGCGGCGGCATCGTCGGCGGTCTCGATGGCGACCGTGTCGGAGCCCACCGAGGCCTTGAGAACGTCGGGCGTGTCGAGGGCGATAATGGCGCCGTGGTCGATGATGGCGATCCGCTCGGCGTACTCGGCCTCGTCCATGTAGTGGGTGGTGAGGAAGATGGTCACCCCCTCCTCCTTGCGCAGCCGCTGGATGTCGTCCCAGATGAGCGCCCGGGTCTGGGGGTCGAGTCCGACCGTGGGCTCGTCGAGGAAGAGGATCTTCGGCGTGTGCAGCATGCCCCGGGCGATCTCCAGGCGCCGGGCCATGCCGCCCGAGTAGGTCGACACCAGGTCCTTGCGACGGTCGGCCAGCGCCACCAGATCCAGGACCCGGGCGATCCTCGACTCGACCTCGGCGTGGGGCACCCCGTAGAGGACCGCGTGGAACCGGAGGTTCTCCTCGGCCGTCAGCTGGTCGTCGAGCGTCTGCTCCTGGAACACCAGGCCGATGTGCCGACGGACCGACTTGGCCTGGGTGGCCACGTCGAACCCGGCCACCGTCGCCCGGCCCGAGGTCGGGCGGGCCAGCGTGCACAGCATCTTGATGGTCGTCGACTTGCCGGCGCCGTTCGGGCCCAGGAACGCGAACACCTCGCCCTGGCCGACCGTGAAGTCGATCCCGTCCACCGCGGCCAGGTCGCCGTAGCGTTTGGTCAGCGCCGCCACCTCGACGGCCGGGCCCGCGTCGGACAGATCGACGGCCGACCGGCGCGCCACTGCCCCACCCGTTCGTTCCATGGGTCGAGCTTCGCCCCCGATCGTGGAGGCCTGTAGGGCCGAAGGTCACGACAACACCGCAAGCCCGTAGGGTCGCGCCATGGTGCACCACGGGATCGTCGGGCCGGTACGTGCCGACCGGTGACTCCGTGCCGTCGCGGATCGACGCCATCCAGGCCGAGGCGACCGCCCTCCAACAGGAGGACCCGGAACTGGTCGACCGGACGGCCACCGCCTGCCGGGCGGACGCGGAACGGGATCTGGCCAACGGCATCCCCCGCGGGAAGGCCTACGTGCTCGGCCTGCGCGACCTGGCCGTCGAGCGCCCGCCCCTCGCCATCGCCGTCGGCCGGTCCCTCGGCCTCGAGCACCTGGTGGTGGACCTTCTGGAGGGGAGGTCGGTGGACGGGGTGACCGGCATCAGCGCCCGAGGTGAGGTCCTCCCCCCGAGCCGGTCGGACCGGCGGAGGCGCCGGGGCGCCGTCCTGCTCCTCGTGGGCGGGCTGGTGCTCCTGGTCGGGGCCACCACCGCCGACTCGCTCTCGCTGCCCCTGGTGATCGCCTGGACGGTCGCCTCGTTCGCCCTCATCTTCGGTGGGCTGCGGGACGTCCTCCACTGGGGGTGAGGACCGCCGGGCCCGACCGCTCAGACCACCACGGTCCGGCGGTCCCGGCGCAGCGCCAGCAGGTCACCGCAGACGAAGGTGGCGGCCAGTCCCGCGGCGGCCAGCGCATCGCGCCGGCCGATGGACCGGAGCGCCAACAGGCTGACCACGGTGTCGAGTGCATCACTGGTCAGGGTGGCCTGCAGCCAGCGGGCCGACCCGTCGCCGTCGGCCGAGGTGGCGGCGACGGTCCCGAGTCCCAGCACCAGGTCGCGGATCCCGATGGTCCGCATGAGCAGGAGCGACGCCCCCGTCGGCTCCTCGGTCCCGGCCATCCGCATCGGCACCCCCGGAGCCAGGATCAGGGCCACGCCGACCGAACTCCGCAGCCACCCCATCGATCTCCTGGTGAGGGTCGGCATGGCGCGAGCGTAGCGGGAGGCTGGTCCGGGCACCCGGGGTTGACCCTGCCGGCCCCGCACCCGATAGTGGGGCACTGGCCATACGCGGCCCGCGGGCCGGACGCACGGTCGAGACAGAACGCACGGTCGAGACAGAACGCACGGTCGAGACAGAAGGGGGTGCCCCATGGGTCGCCGATCCGACACGCCGGGCCGCGTCCCGCGTCGAGCCGCCCGTGCCTGAGCTCCCGGAGATGCAGGCGCTCGCCGAGCGCCTCGACGCCGCGGTGACCGGTGCGGTGCTCACCGCCATCGATCCCCTCGGCTTCACCGGTCTCAAGACCGTGTCGCCCCCACCGGACGACCTGGTGGGCAGCCGGGTGACCGGCGTCGGCCGACGGGGCAAGTACCTGGTGCTCACCTTCGGATCCGGGGTGCGCCTCCTGGTCCACCTGTCCCAGGCCGGGCGGCTCGACCTGGAGACGCCGGCCAAGACGACCCGGCCGAAGGGCAGTGTGGTGCGGCTGGGCCTCGACAACGGCTCGGCCCTCCTGGTCCGCGAGCACGGGAGCCAGCGCAAGGCCGGCTGGTGGGTGCTCGGACCGGGGGACGACGGGCCGCTGGCCGCCCTCGGGCCGGAGCCCGACGACCCTGCGTTCGCCGAGTACCTCCTCACCGCCGACTCCACCCGCCGCGTCCACACGGTGCTGCGGGACCAGCGCACCCTGGCCGGGGTGGGACGGGGCTACGCCGACGACGCCCTCAACCGGGCCGGCATCTCGCCGTTCGCGCCGCTGCGGTCGTTGACCACCGAGCAGCGGTCGCAGCTGGTCGACGCCGTGCGCTCGGTCCTGGACGAGGCACTGACCGGGGAGCGGGGCCGGACCGGCGGGCTGTCGGCGCCGAAGCTGGGCCTGCGGTTCGCCGTCCACAACCGGTTCGGCCAGCCCTGTCCGCGCTGCGGCCAGCCGCTGCTGCGGGTGTCCTACGAGTCGCACGAGATCGTCTACTGCAGGCGCTGCCAGACCAGGGGCCGCACCCTGGCCGACCGGCGCCTGTCCCGTCTGCTCCGGTAAGTCGGGCGGCCTGGACCACACCGAGCGGGCCGAGGTGGGTAGAGTCGGGCGACGCCGGTCAACGGTGGATGTGCAACTGCAGTCCGCGGGGCCGGCCCAGGGGAGGGGCGGTCCCCGGAAGTGCGGAACAGACCAGGGGGAAGTCCATGCCGATCGATCGTTCCGAGCTGTCCCGCGTGGCGGACGGCATCCGCCGTCGGGCGACGCTGGTCCTGGCCGTCCTGGCCGTGGGGGGCGCCACCCTGACCGCGTGCTCGTCGACCAGCAGCTCGAGTCCGAGCACCTCCGGCGCGTCGGCGACCTCGGCGGCCTCGGCGGCCTCGGCGGCCTCGTCCCACCGGGCGCCGATCCCGGCGTCGGCCTTCACCAGCACCACCGGGCTCAGCCCGTCGACGGTCACCATCGGGAACGTCTCCACCGAATCGGCCGGCATCTTCACCGGCTCGGTCGTCGGGACACAGGCCTACGCCGACTACGTCAACTCGACCGGTGGCGTCAACGGGCGCAAGCTGGTGGTCGACGTCCGGGACGACCAGTTCACCGGGGCCGACAACAAGCAACAGACCCAGGCCGCGGTGAACAGTGACTTCGCTCTGGTGGGGAGCTTCTCGCTCGAGGACAGCTTCGGCCAGACGGTGCTCGCCCAGTACCCACAGGTACCGGACGTGTCGACCACGCTCGACCCGGCACTCAACAAACTGCCCAACACGTTCAGCGCCAACCCGACGGGGCTGGGGTGGCCGACCGGCCCCCTCGACTACTTCAAGAAGCTGTACCCGACCCAGGCGCTCCACACCGCGGCCCTGTCGTCGGAATTCCCGTCGGCACTGGCCAGCTGGAAGCTCGAGCAGCCGGTCCTGAAGCAGGCCGGCTACAAGATCGTCTACTACGCCGGGGTCCCGCTCACCCAGACCGACTTCACCCAGAACGTCGTCGACATGCGCAGCCAGGGCGTCCAGCTCATCTACATCGACCAGCTCCCCGAGAACTACGCCGGGGCGCTGCTCAAGGCGCTGGACCAGCAGAACTTCCACCCGGCACTCGTCATCGGGACCGCGTCCTACAGCGAGGCCCTGGTGCCGGCGGCGGGCGGTGCGGCGGCTGTCAACGGGAGCAACCTGGAGATGCCCAACGCCCTCTTCCTGGGCGAGGACGCCTCGCAGATCCCGGCGGTGGGCACCTTCCTGAAGTGGGTGCAGAAGGCATCACCGGGGTTCAAGGCCGATTACTACACCCTGGCCGGCTGGGCCAACACGCAGCTGTTCGTGCAGGCCCTGCGGGCGGCGGGCACGAACCCCACCCAGGGCTCCGTCCAGCAGCAGCTCCGCAAGATCACCTCGTTCAACGCGTCGAACCTGTTGGCCACCACCAATCCGGCGGACCGCAAGCAGGCGACCTGCTACCTGATCGCCAAGGTGGTCAACGGCCAGTTCGTCCGCTCGAACGACCCACCGGTCAGCGGGCCGACCAACGGGTACCGGTGCGACGGCGGTTTCATCACCTCGTCGAGCTGAGCCCGGACCGGGGGTCGGGTACTGTCCTGGCCTGTGACCGATGAACTGGCGCTGCCCGAATCGGGACTGATCGAGGACCTCCCGAGCCGGCAGTTCCTGCGTGGCATCTTCCATCTGCTGTTCGGTCGAGAGCCGGTGGTGGACGACGACGACTGGTACGTGCAGCAGCTCGAGTCCGGCGCCCTCTCCCCCCGCCAACTCGTCGAGTGGCTGACCAACTCGCCGGAGTGGACCCACGGCTCCCCCATGACCGAGTTCGGCCCGTCACTCCACTACGGACGGGGCGTCTTCATCCGCAGCCTGCCCCGCGCCCGTCGGATCCTCGACATCGGTGGCGCCGCCCTGGGCGACCCGTCGGGGGCCCTCATGCTCATGGGCTACCCCTACGCGTTCGACGAGCTGGTCATCGTGGACCTGCCGAGTGAGGACCGGCACCCGCTCTACCAGGACGAGAGCCGACCGAGCTCGGTGGAGACCCCGCAGGGGCGGGTGACCTACCGCTACCACTCGATGACCGACCTGAGCTCCTACCCGTCCGGGTCCTTCGACCTCGTCTACAGCGGCCAGAGCATCGAGCACGTGACCCGGCGCCAAGCGGACAGCGTGCTGTCCCAGGCCCGTCGGGTACTCGCCCCGGGCGGATTCCTGGCCCTCGACACGCCCAACAGCCGGCTCACCCGCCTCCAGCAGGACGCCTTCATCGACCCCGACCACAAGTACGAGTACTCCCACCGCGAGATGGCCGCCCTGCTGCGGGGTCACGGCTTCGTCATCGAGCAGGCGCTCGGGATCAACTACGGCGGGGCGTCGGTGGCGGCCGGCGTGTTCGACGTCGCCGAGGTGGCCACCGAGCGCGGCCTCTTCCACGAGATCGCCGACTGCTACCTGCTGAGCTACGTGTGCCGGCGCCCGGTCGGACTGCACCCCGGCATCGAGTTCGACCGGGCCGCCTGGACGGTCGCCGGCCCGACGACCCTGCCCGCCCGGGTGCTCCGGCGCGGCCGCCGGCTGTTGGGCGGCTGACTCCTAGGGGCCGACGGCGATGCCCATGGCGTCGGAGAAGCCGTTCGACCGGTCGCCGAACGAGCGGACCGGAGCGACATTCCCGCACCGGGTGGCCGAGAACGCGTCGACCCGCCCTGTTCCGCCGAACTCCTTGGTCTTCGCCATCACGTAGATCGTCCCGGTGGTGGGACTCACGGCGATACCGGTGAGCACCTTGCGGGCCAGCCGGGTCCGGGCCCCGCTGATCGTGCACGTCGGGGCCACGTCGCCGGCGGCCCCCACCGGGAACACCTCGATCCGGGTGGCCGCGCCGTCGTCCACCGCCACGTCGAGCTGCTGGGCGACCGGCGAGTAGGCCACCGAGACCTGGGTGCAGGTGCCGGTCCCGCACGAGCCCAGCCCGGTCGACGCACCGGAGATCGAGCGGACCGGGGCCGCGCCGCCGCCGGACCCGGAGGCGAACACGTCGACGGCGTTCCCCCCGGCCCCGACCAGGGCCGCGGCCACGTCACCCGGGCCGGCGAGGCTCAGGATGTCGGGCCAGGGGTGCCACACGGCCTCGGAGGTGGGGACGGCGCGCACCGGTGTCACGTCGTAGAGGTCGGCGGCCCGACCGGACGCCCCGGGGGCCGCGATGTCGATGACGGCAGCGGCCTCACCCGTGGCGACCGCGGCGTAGCCGGCGGCGTCGACGGCGATGCTGCGCGAGTCGGGGCCTCCGACCCGGAAAACCCGGGTCGGCGCCGTCGTGCCGCTCGAGCCCGGGGCGAAGACGAGCGTGGTGGCATCCGAGAGGAAGCTCTGCACGTAGACCGACCCGTCGGGGCCGAGGGCCACCCCCCAGGGGTCCCACACGGTGCCGGCCAGTCCCGGGTCCGCCAGGGTGCGGGCCGGCGGGACCTTGCCGGTGCTCGACGTCGGGTACGCGGTCACCGGTCCCGACGAGGCCCGGGCCACGTAGACCGACTCGCCGGCTCCGGTGGCCGGGTCCACCGACGTAGCCGACGACAGGGTGGCGGGCACCAGGCCGACGACGAGCAGCGCCGCCGCCACCGCCGCCTCCATCAGCCGGGTGCCGGCACGAGCCTTCGGCGTCGTGGCCCGACGGTGCACGCTCACCCCTCGTCCCGATAGCGCGCCACCAGCTGGCGGGAGATGCCGAGTCGGTCGGCGAGCTGGAGGGTGGTCATCCCCTCGGCCAGGGCGAGGCGGATCATCGCCCCCCGCCCGACCCGGCGTGAGGCGTTCGTCCGGTCCAGGGCCTCGGTGAGCCGCGGGATGACCCCGCTGGTCCCACCGCGCGACAGGATCGTCGTCATGGTGTAGCCCTCGCCCATGAGGATCAGCGACTCACTCAGTTCGTCCTGCATCCGCCGGCAGGCCTGGATCAGGTGCTCGAGCTGATCGATCTCCTGGGTGGCCCCATCGATCACCGCCTGGCGCGCCGCGTCCGTCCCGTCCATTGCCGTTCCTTCCGCTGGGACCGCAATTGTGACACGCCGGCCCGCGTGAAGCCCGGGGCCCGCCCGTGGCGGGCCGCGGGACGTGCGGGCACCTCCGGTGGCAGGATCGGTGGATGGCCGATGACCGACGTCCTTCCGCCGGGATCGGGTGCCTCAGCACGATCATCGGTGCGGTGGTGCTGGCCGCCGTGGTCGTCCTGTTCTTCTTTGTCGGGCTGGTCGCCCTGGTGGTCGTCGCCGGACTGGTCGTCCTGGGGCTGATCGTGTGGGCGGTGGACCGGGTGCTGCTCGCCCTGAGCCCGGCCCGCCGCGAGCGACGGGCCAGCCAGACCGGGATCTTCGTCTGGCAGTCCGGGCAGTTCCCGCCGGGCCAGGTGATCGAGACGACGGCCACCGAGTCGACGGGGACCGGGGACGAGCCACCACCCGACAGGCTCGGGCCCGGGTAGCGGGGGCCCGGGGGCCGCTCCGGCTGGTGGGGCCCCGGGTCGGATGGGATGCTCGGGGCACACGACAGAAAGCAGGGCGGCCATGAAGAACGACATCACCGAGCTCCTGGGCATCGACGTACCGATCTTTGCGTTCAGCCACTGCCGGGACGTGGTCGCGGCCGTGTCGAAGGCCGGGGGCCTCGGGGTACTGGGGGCCGTGGCCCACAGCCCCCGACAGCTCGAGATCGACCTGGACTGGATCGAGGCGGAGGTGGGTGACCGTCCCTACGGGGTCGACCTGATCATCCCGGCCAAGTACGCCGGCGACGAAGGTGGCGGTTTCACGGCGGCGGACATCGCCGCCCTGATCCCGGCGGAGCACTGGGAGTTCGTCAACGACATCCTCCGGCGCTACGACGTCCCCGACCTGCCCGAGGACGCCGGAGGCGGCATCTTCCGCATCGACGAGGGCACACCGGCACCCTTCTCGGCACTGTCCGCCGGTCCGCAGCTCGACATCGCCCTCAGCCGCCGGACCGCGTTCGTGGCCAACGCGCTCGGCTCCCCTCCGCCGCACATGATCGAACGGTGCAAGGAGGAGGGCCGCCTGGTGGGCGCGCTGGCCGGCAAGGCCGTCCATGCCGAGCGCCACGTCCAGGCCGGGGTCGACATCATCATCGCCCAGGGGGGCGAGGCCGGCGGGCACACCGGCGACATCGGGTCGATGGTGCTGATCCCCGAGGTGGTCGACGCCGTGGCACCGGTCCCCGTGCTCGGTGCCGGCGGCATCGGCCGGGGCCGCCAGATGGCCGCGGCCATGGCGCTCGGGGCCCAGGGCGTGTGGTGCGGCTCGGTGTGGCTCACCACCGACGAGGCCGAGACCCATCCCGCGGTCAAGGCCAAGATGCTGCAGGCGACCAGTGCGGACACCATCCGCTCGCGGTCGCGGACCGGCAAGCCGGCCCGCATGCTGAAGTCGGCGTGGACCGAGGAGTGGGACGATCCCACCCATCCGGCGCCGCTGGGCATGCCGCTGCAGCCGATCCTGACCGCCCGGGCCATCGACCGCATCGACCGGGGGGCATACCGCCCCGGCTCCGGAGCGGAGAAGCTGGCCAACTATTTCGTGGGTCAGATCGTCGGCAGCATGAAGGAGACCAAGTCAGCGGCGACCGTTGTCTACGAGATGGTCGACGAGTTCATCGGGGCCATCGAGTCGGTGTCGGTCCAGATGAACGCCTGAATCCTCGCGGTGCGCCGTTCCGTTCTGGCATGCTCGGTGCCGTGACCACCCCGACCGTGACGACCCGTGGAACACGCCGCGCCGGGTCGGCCCGATGACCGATGCCCCCGCCGTGAGCACCGGTCGGTGGTGGAGGTCCCGTCCCGCGGCGGTCGGTGCCGTGGGCCTGGCCGTGCTCGTGGCTGTCGGCCTGACCATCGCGTTCACCACCTCGGGGTCGTCGGGTGGCGGGAACTACCACGGTCCGTTGGGTGCCAACCCGAACGGGGTCGGGGTCACCGCAGGCTCGGGATCGTCCGGATCGTCCGGCAACACCGGGGCATCCGGTCAGGGTGCCGGCGCGGCTACCGGGTCCAGCGGCAGTGGTGGGGCGGCATCGGGGGCGGCGTCGGGGGCGGGAGCAGCGTCGAACTCCGGGTCCACCGGCGCCGGGAATTCGGGCGCCGGCTCGTCCCCAGGCGCCGCGACGACCGGTGGCGGCGCGGCAACCTCCGGTTCGGGGAGCGCTTCCGCCGGGGCCGGAGCGGCCGGGGCGGGAGCGGCTCCGGCCACCGGGGGCTGAGTGCCGGTTTCGGGAAGCGGACGGGGGCGCCGGCTCCACCGTCGATCGGCCACGAACGCCCCGACCAGCACCAGGAGCGACAGGAGCAGCAGGGCCGGATAGCCGGCGAAGCCGGTATAGCGGAACGCCACCCGGTGGACGCCCGGGGACACCCACACCGCCACGAGCGCCGGAGCGACCATCACCGGGGTGGTCCGGTGCCCGTCCACGGTGACCTGCCACCCCGGATCGAACGACGCCGACAGCACCACCAGCCCCGTACGGACCATGTGCACGGTGGCCCCGGCGGTGCCGACCGCCAGGTGCGCCTGCTGGGTCGACACGACGCCCGGCGTCCCCGCCCCCGCGTCCGGGCCGGTGGCACCTGTCCCCGGCGGTACGGGCGGACGGGTGCCGCTCCAGTCCACCAGCAGCGTCCGGCCCGTTCCCGGGAGCCCCGACGACAGGAACGGCACCGACACGGAGCCCACGTCGGCCCGGTCCTCGGCCACCGTCCCCACAGCCCGGGCCACGGATACGTAGCCGACGGCCGGGAGCTCCCACAGCGAGTACCGCCCCCGGACCATGACCGGGCGGGCGGGCACCGGAGGCGGCGTGCCGGTGGGCAGCAGCAGGTAGCGGGCGCCGAACAGGGCGTAGTCCCCCGGGTTCGACTGGTCGAAGTGGTATTCGGGATCGGTCATCAGCGAGGCGGTCCGGAGCGTGTAGCCGACCTCGTCGACGTCCTGGCTCTCCAGGTACTTGAACACCGGGACCTGGCCCACCAGGAACCCGGCACCCCAGTTGTCGGGCAGGCCGGCGTAGACCCGCCCGTCGCCGGCGGCCCGCACCCGGTCGAGCAATGGTGCGATCGTCGCCCCGTCGAGTGCGTCGCCCGCCACCTGGGCGTGGATGGCGGCGGCGTTACCGGCGTCGTAGCGGCGGGCCTGGGCCAGCGCGGGCCACAGCGCCAGCACCGCCACGACCCCCAGCCCCGTCGCCACGGCCACCCGCACCCCGGTGGACGACGGGAGCCGTTCCCCCCCGGTGCCGTGCCGGCGCCGCACACCGGCCACGACCAGGGCGCCGACCGTCGATGCCCCGACCCCGGCCAGCAGCACCGAGGTGAGCTGCACGCCCATCATGAACCGCCGCAGGAAGAGGTCCGTGCTCCCGGGGAGGGCGTCCACCAGCGGCCCGAACGTGGTCCGGCCGAAGGACAGCACGAGGCTCATGGCCAGCAGGGCCAGGAGGGCCCGACTGCGCTCGTCCCGGCGGAACCGGACCACGCAGGCGCCCAGCCCGATGCCGGCCAGGACGGTGACGACAGGCAGTCGCCCGGCGTCCAGGAGGCCCCCCGTCACCAGCCACCCCATGACCCGGCGGGCGCCGTACCCGTTCTCGAGCGGCGTGTTCCGGAGGATCTCGTTGACCGAGGCCCACCGGGCCGACAGCAGCACCGGGACCGTCACCCACGCGGTGGCGGCCAGGGTCCCGGCCAGCACCACCAGGGCACGGACCACCCGCCGGCGCCAGGCGGCGGGCGTCAGCCACGGGAACAGGACCAGCGGGAGCACGGCGAGGTAGCCGGTCTCGAAATGCAGCATCACGGTCAGCGACGCGAACAGGACGGCCGCCCCGTACCGGCGCCCCTCACTGACGGCCTGCCAGCAGAATCCCCAGGCCAGCGGCAGGGTCCACATGGCCCACAGCTGGGTCCACACGCCGAAGCCCACCCAGACGTAGGCCTTGGCCTCGAACCCGACGCCGACGGCCGAGACCACGAACGGCGAGACGGCGGCGGCCAGGGCGGCGGCCCACCGGCCCAGGCGCAGCGCCCGCGCCCCCCAGTAGACGCTGACCGGCCAGAGCGACAGGAGCAGGTACAGGCTCCAGGAGAACGCCCGGTCCGGGCCCACGACGATCCCCACCGCGCCGGCGATGGTGGACGGGAGGCTCTGGTAGTGGAGGAACTGCGGCGAGCCGAGGCCGAGGTAGGGGAACCAGCTGGCCTGGGGCAGGTGCCCGGCGCGCAGCCGGGTGGTGGCGAACCGGACCATCTGTTCGTGGACCGAGCTGTCGTCCAGAGTGGCGACGGGCAGCGTCTCGGACCGCAGCCACCAGTAATTCCACAGCACGGCGGCCGCCACGATGAGCCACTGCGGGTGGAGCGTGCGCGCGTGACCGGGACGGCCGGTGGGCATCCTCAGCCCAGACGGAGCGTCTCGAGCGGTTCGAGCCGGGCCGCCTTGATGGACGGGTAGAGGCCCGCCGTGATCGACACCAGGAGCGCCAGTCCCATCCACAGGGGGATCTGCGCGTAGTCGATGACCACGACCCATCCGGAGAAGGCGGACACCGTGTACACGACGACGATGCCCAGGAGGGCCCCGACCAGGCCGCCGAGCACCCCGACGAAGAGCGACTCGAGGAGGAACTGGGCCCCGATCTTCGACCGGCTGTGCCCGACGGCCCGGCGGATCCCGATCTCGGGCGAGCGCTGGATGACCGAGATCGACATCACGTTGGCGATGCCGATGCCCCCGACGGTGAGGGCCAGGAGCCCGGCCAGCAGGGCGACCTGCTGCAGGGTCTTGTTGGCCTGGGCCTGGGCCTGGAGCACGTCGCTCGGGATCTGGGTCGACGACTGGGCCGGGCCGCCCAGGTTGATGGCGGTGGGGATCACCGCGGCGGTGGCCTGGGTGGCGTCCGGCTGGGTGCGGATGTACAGCTGGTTGGGCTGCCCGTTGGTGTGGAAGACGTTCTGCGCCGCCCACTGGGTGACGAAGGCCGCATTGTCGAGCTCGGGATCGAGCGGGACGGCACCGAGGACGCCGACCACCCCGAAATTGGTACCGCTGAGGTCGATGGTCCGGCTCTCCCCCGGCAGGTAGCCGTACTGCTTGGCGATCCCCTCGCCCAGCACGACGGACAGGGTGTGGAGCCGGGTGTCCGAGGCGTTCAACCACCGCCCGCTGACCATGGGGACCCCGAGGACCCCCGGGAGCTGGTCGTCCGAGGCCCGCACCGGCACCGGAAACGCCTCGTAGTAGGTACTGGCCCCTTTGATCGGCAGCGCGATCACCCCGGAGAGGTTGGTCGTGGCCGACGCGCTCTCGACGGTGGAGACGTTCTCGACGCGCTCGACGGCGTCGCCGGGGAACGTAGGGGTCTGCGAGCCGAACGACCCGCCGGCCTGGGCGATGACCAGGTTGGTGCCGAGCTGGGAGAGCTGCTGCTGCAGGGCCCCCTTGGCGCTCTCGGTCAGGCCCACGGCACTGACCATGGCCGCCACCCCGATGATCGGGCCGAGCATGATCAGGAGGGTCCGGATCTTCCTGGCCCGGAGCCCGGACCAGGCCACGCCGACCAGGTCGTCGAAGTCGCTCATCGCGGTTCCTCGCCCCGGTACTCGTCCCCCACGATCCGGCCGTCGCGCATGGAGATCATGCGGTTGGCCCGGCGGGCCACCGTGGCGTCATGGGTCACCATGACGACGGCCCGCTCGGGCGACTGGAGGTTGGCGAAGATCTCCAGCACGTGGGCGGCGTTGGTCGAGTCGAGCGCCCCGGTCGGCTCGTCGGCCAGGATCATCAGCGGCTCGGTGACGATGGCCCGGGCCAGGGCGACCCGCTGCTGCTCGCCGCCGGACATCTGCACCGGCCGGTGGTCGGCCCGGGCGCCGAGCCCGAGCTCCTCGAGCGCGGCGCGGCAGCGATCCCTGCGCTCCTTCGGCCGCAGGTCCCGGTAGAGCAGGGCCGTCTCCACGTTGCCCACGGCGGTCAGGTGCGGGATGAGATGGAACTGCTGGAACACGAAGCCGATCGAGTCGCCGCGGAGCTTCGACCGGGTGGGGTCGTCGAGGAGGCTGACGTCCTGTCCGGCCACCCGGATCGTCCCCGATGTCGGGAGGTCGAGGACGCCGAGCAGGCCCAGCATGGTGGACTTGCCCGACCCCGACGGCCCCACGATCGACATGAACTCGCCCGGGTGGATCTGCAGGGAGACCTCACGCAGCGCGTAGACCTCGATCTCCTCACCGTAGACGCGCGATACCGACTCGAGCTCGAGCAGCGGGTGCGGGCGCACCGCCCCGGTACCGGCCGGCGGGGTGTCCGCCATCGTGCCCGTCACGTGCCGGACCCGGTCATGGTTGGGCTCCCACCATCAGCCCTGGTTCACCTGGACGATGACCAGCTGTCCGAGGCGGAGCCCGCCGGTCACCTGGATGTAGGAGCCCTCGGTCAGCCCGGTCGTGACCGGGACCTCGATCACCCGGCCGCCGCGGGCCAGGCTCACCGTGCGCACGACGTCCCGGCCGGTGCCGTCCTGCTTCACCGCGGCGATGGGCACGGTGAGCGCGTCGTCGATCTGCTGGTCGACGACGGTGATCGACACCTGGGATCCGTCGGCACCGGTCAGGCCGGACACGGCGATGGTCCCCTCGTAGACCTGGGAGGTCCCTACCTGGGTGGTACCACTGTCGAGCTCGGTGATGACGCCGGTACCGGAGGTGTTCGAGCCGCTGATCTGGACCGTGCAGGTCTGGCCCACCGCCAGCTTCGTCCGGTCGGCCGCCGATGCCTGCAGGGTGACGCTCAGG
>Ga0302279_10000858_pt1 | contig 44689 bp, 36 predicted proteins | sample III_Bog_N3_3_FD_194541 | JGI IMG/M metagenome (GOLD analysis project Ga0302279, IMG submission 194541) | Peat permafrost microbial communities from Stordalen Mire near Abisko, Sweden - III_Bog_N3_3 | ecosystem: Environmental > Terrestrial > Soil > Wetlands > Peat | place: Sweden: Abisko... | reverse complement strand
TGGTGGACTGCGTGGACGCGGTGGTATCCGCCGCCCCGGACCAGCTGGTGCCGGCCAGCCCGCTCCTGGCCGGCCCCGAAGGGGCTTGGGTCCTGGCTTTCATCCTCCAGGACGAGAAGATCATCGCCCTGCTGGATTCCGCGCTGGTCACCACCCTGCGCGGCTCAAGAGCCCAGTTGCACGTGACCGACGCCCAGGACAAGGACCTGGCCCTGGACCAGGGCCTCCAGGAACTGATCAATCTCGCCCCGCCCAAAGCCGTGATGGACAACAGCCGGATCATCCCCCAGATGGAGGAGGCCATCGCCCACACCGAGCAGGAGATGGGCAAGGTCATCGACTGTGTGGAATCCATGCTGGTGGGCAGCGACCTCGGCTTCCAGGCCCTGGTGCGGCTCAAGCAGGAGGCCGCGCTGGGCCGCCTGAAGGGTGAGGAAGGCCATCTGGCCGAGATCGAGAAGCTGGGCACCGAAATGCAGGAAGGGGTCTTCACCCTGATCCAGCAGCTGCAGTACCAGGACATCGCCCGACAGAAGCTGGAGCGGGTGCTGAACCACATCCGCGGGCTGCAGATGATCGTCGGCACCAAGTTCCGGGACATGGGCAAGGCATAGCGGCAGCACGGTCTTAGGGGTTCCACGCCGGCGCCGGCCAAGTTTGGGGGTGCGAGAGGGCTACGTACCGCGCCATGATGGAGGTTCAGCTCTGGAGCATGCCGTGGAAGCGCCCATCGTCGAAGTCCGTCACCTGAAGCAGCACATCGGTCAGACCGTGACCCTGCGGGGCTGGGTCCGCAATGCCCGGACCAGCAAGACCCGGTTCATCGACCTGAGGGACGGTTCCGGCTTCGTGCAGTGCGTCGTGGGGGCGGCGGAGGCCGATCCCGCCAGCTATGAACTGGCCGGCAAGCTCACCCAGGAATGCGCCATCACCATCACCGGCCGGGTCCAGGTGCACCCCAAGACCGGGGAGCCCGAACTTCTGGGCACCCAGCTCACCCTGGTGGGCGAGAGCGTGGACTACCCCATCACGCCCAAGGAGCACGGCACCGCCTTCCTCATGGAAAACCGCCACATATGGCTGAGAAGCAAGCGCCAGTGGGCCATCCTCAGGATCCGGCACACCATCGCCAAGGCCATCCGCGATTTCTTCGACGAAGACGGCTTCACCCTGCTGGACGCCCCCATCCTCACCCCCAGCGCCTGTGAAGGCACTTCCAACCTGTTCGGCACCCAGTACTTCGACGAGGGCATGGCCTTCCTCAGCCAGTCCGGCCAGCTCTATCAGGAGCCGGGGCTGGCGGCCTTCGGCAAGACCTACTGCTTCGGTCCCACCTTCCGGGCCGAAAAGAGCAAGACCCGACGGCACCTCACCGAATTCTGGATGGTGGAGCCGGAAATGGCTTTTGCCCACCTGGAGGACGTGATGGTCCTGGGCGAGCGGCTGACCAAGTTCATCGTCCAGCGGGTGCTGGAAGGCAGGCTGGAGGAGCTGGCCATCCTGGAGCGCGACCTGGGGCCCCTGGAGACGACCCTCAGCGGCGGGTTCAACCGCATGACCTACTCCGAGGCCGTGGACCGGCTGAAGGAACTGGGCAGCGATATCGTCTGGGGCGAAGATTTCGGCAACGACGACGAGACCATCCTCATGAACGCCACCGACCGCCCGCTATGGGTGCATCGTTTCCCCAAGGCCTTCAAGGCGTTTTACATGGAGCCGGACCCCGAGGACGCGCGCCTAGCCCTGGGCGCGGACCTGCTGGCCCCGGAAGGGTATGGCGAGGTCATCGGCGGCGGCGAGCGCGCCTCCAGTCTGCAGTACCTTCTGGACCAGATCGCCCATGAGGGCTTGAATCAGGCCGACTACGAGTGGTATCTGGACGTCCGGCGCTTCGGCAGCGTGCCCCACGCGGGCTTCGGGCTGGGACTGGAGCGGGCCGTGGCGTGGATCTGCAAGCTCCCTCACGTGCGCGAGACCGCGCCCTACCCCCGCATGCTGGGCACCCTCCGTCCGTAGGGTCATCCGTGTCGGTCGGTTGCGTCAGCAACCGACCGGACAACCCTGGTGAAGGTCCGGAACCCGTTGCAGCAACCTACCCGGGCTGTTCAGAGCTGCATGACCACGCCCGGCAAGGCCTGGATGGCGGTGCGCAGGGGAAGTTCCGCCTCGGCGTCGGGCAGGGTCACCCAGAAGGTGAGGCTGGTGAAGGCTCCCCGCTGGTTGGAACCGTGGACCCGGTCCGCCTCCGGCTGCTCCCCGAGGTGCGCCAGGATGAGACCGGCGATCAGGGCTGGATCCATTTCGGCCCCGCGGCCGATCACTTTGAGGGGAACCCGCTGGGGGAATGGCAGGGCTGGAGGGACGGCTGGACTCATGGGATCCAGTCTACGACAGGCCCGGCCCCAGGGGGCTGGCCACTTCCGTCCTTTGAAAAAATCCAATTTCCCCTTAATCGGCCAAGAGAAAAGGATGGCAAAATAGCCACAATTCAATAACAACCGAAAAGGAGTTCCCCAGACATGGACGGGCTGGTTTGGTTCGCGGATCGGCACACCTGGCTGGTGCATCTGCCCGTTGCCGCAGCCTTGATGATCCCCTTTCCCATCATCGCCGCCCAGCGGGCGGGGCGGGGCATCCGTCCCTGGTGGACCACCTGCCGGTTTCTGGCCTGGGCCGGCCTGGCCTCGGCAATCCTGGCGGCCCTGAGCGGCTTCCTTTCAGCCCGGCATCAGGGGCTGCTGCCCCAGGGCATCCTTTCGGATCCGTCCAGCCTGCCGGCCCTGTTCCGGGTTCATGCCTACGGCGGGGCGGCCTCGGTCCTGCTGGGGGCGGTCTGCCTGCGCTCGCTCTACCGCCAACGCCGGGAACATCAGGGCATCGGCCTGATCGCCCTGATGTTCGGACTGCTCTGGGGCGGATGCGCCCTGGTCACATCCTATGACGGCTCGCTGCTCATGGGCCCGGTCCCGGGCGCCCGGTTCAGTCTTCCGCCACCAGCACTTCTCGCGGCTTCCCAACTCCCCGGTCCCCGCCGATGACGCCCTCTTCCTCCATCCGGTCGATCATCCTGGCCGCCCGGCCGTAGCCGATGTTCAGCTTGCGCTGGAGCAGGCTGGTGGAGGCCTTCCGCTCCCGCTTCACCACCGCCACCGCCCGGTCGTAGATGTCATCCCCGGCCTGGGTCGATGCCTCGGCCGCACTCTCTCCGCCGCTCTCGTCATCGGTTTCCATGGCGTTGAGCAGGCCTGAGTTGTAGTCCGGCTTGCCGTGCTCCTTGAGCCAGTCCACCAGCCGCAGGGTCTCCTCCTCGGTCAGCAGGGGCGCATGGATGCGTCTTGGCCTGGCGTTGCCAGGAGCCAGGAACAGGGCGTCGCCCTTGCCCAGGAGCTGCTCGCCGCCGCCGCTGTCCAGGATGGTGCGGCTGTCGATCTTGGTATTCACCCGGTAACTGAGCCGGGAAGGGAGGTTGGCCTTGATCACGCCGGTGACGATGTCCACCGAGGGCCGCTGGGTGGCCAGGATCAGGTGGATCCCCACGGCCCGGGCCTTCTGGGCGATGCGGGCGATGCTGTCCTCGACCTCGGCCCGGCACACCATCATGAGGTCCGCCAGTTCGTCGATCACCACGACCACGTAGGGCAGATGCTCCAGCAGGGCGGGACGGTCGGGCCAGCGCGGATTGGGGGTGCGGTCGCTGAGGTCGATGCTGCCGCCGGATTCGGCCAGCTTGGCGTTGAAGCCCTCCAGGTTGCGCACGCTCAGCATGGCCAGACGCTTGTAGCGGTCCTCCATCTGCGCCACCACCCATTTGAGCACCCGGCCCGCTTCCTTCATGTCGGTAACCACCGGCGCCCAGAGGTGGGGGATATCCTCGTAGATGCCCAGTTCCACCATCTTCGGATCGACCAGGATCAGTTTCACTTCGCTGGGCAGGGCCCGCAGGAGCAGGGAACAGATCATGGCGTTCACGCCCACGCTCTTGCCGCTGCCGGTGGAACCGCCGATGAGCAGATGGGGCATCTTGGCCAGGTCGGCCACCACCGGATGGCCCGCCATGTCCTTGCCCAGGGCCAGGGTGAGGAGGCTGCGGGCGTCCTTCTGGGAGGGGTCCCGGAACGCCGGACTGTCCACCACCTCCCGGAAGCTGATGACCTCCCGATGCTGGTTGGGCACTTCAATCCCCACCAGGCTTCGGCCGGGGATGCGATCGATGCGGACCTTCTCGGCCTTCAGCCCAAGGGCGAGGTCCTCCTCCAGGCTCAGCACCTTGGCCACCGGCACCCCGGGGTCCGGCTGGAATTCGTAGACGGTCACCACCGGCCCCGGCTGCAGCCCGGTCACCACCCCTTTTACCTTGAATTCGTTAAACTTCTGCTGCAGCAGAACCCGGGTCGCCTCCAGCGCGGCCATGTCCAGCCGCTGTTCGGATCCAGGCGGGTCGAACAGGCGGCGGGGAGGGAGCTCCACCCGGTCAACCACGCCCAGCGCCTCCGGGACTTTCCCGGTATCCCCCGCGGGAATGCGCGGAGCGAATGCACTGGTGGCCGACTGGGACCTGGGGGAGCGGGCCGGGCGATCGGGCAGGGTGGCCGTCGGGGGACGGTCCGGGAGGGAGGCCGAGGGAAGCTCCGGCAGCGGCAGGGACGGGGTGGGCTCGGTCATGCCCAGGGGGGGCTGTTCCGCCACCCGGCCATAGGCGCCGCGCTCCATCCTGGCCTCCACCAGCGGGGTCTTCACCACCGGAGCCGGGAGATTCCGCAACAGGGCCGGGCGCGGCAGCGGCTCCCCTGGTGTGGTGAAACGATTGGAAAGGACCAGGGATCCGCCCTCCAGGTAATCCTCCTTGAAGTCCTCCAGGGGGGCGTCCAACCGCATGGACTGGATGGAATCCAGGCGCATGGATTGGATGCTGGGGAGATCCTCGGGTTCCATCCGGTTGGCCTTGCGGTACGAAGCGGTTTCCCGCTCGGCCCGGTTCAGGGCGGCCACCTGGTCGTCTTCGTCCTTGCGCCGGTTCGCCATATGCAGCATGTCCCGGGCGTCCTGGGCATCCAGCTCAGGAACCTCCTTGCGGCCACCCAGGGCCAGGAAGGGGCGGCGCAGCAGCCCCAGGAGGCCCCGGGCGCCTTTGGCCGGCAGGGGCTTGACCCAGGGCACTGCGGTCCGGCCGAACCATCGCGCCAGGAGCCGGCCCATGGCCCGGGTGAAGACCGGGGCCAGCACCAGCAGGGCCAGCAGGATCAGGACGCCCAGCACCACCGGCAGGCCCACGGGACCGAAGGCCCGCCGGGCCGGGGGCCAGAACAGCCGGCCCATCCAGCCGCCCCAGCGCAATTCGATGGGCCGCTGGCCGTAGCCCAGCGGCCAGAGCCGGGGTCCCAGGCCGCCCAGGAGGGTCCAGGCGGAGCAGGCCAGGGCTCCCCACGCCAGCCGGCGCGGCCACTGGGACTTGCCCGAAGGAAAACATTCCCAGAGGACGTAGAGCGGGAACAGCCAGGCTCCCGTGCCCACCAGAGTCTGCAGGATGCCGGCCATGGAAGCGCCGAACACGCCGCACAGGTTGTGCACCGGAGCGCCCACGGCTCCCTGGGAAAAGGGGTGCGGGTCAAGGGGGTTGAAGCTCATGAGCGAGAGCGCCACGACCAGCGCAAATGCCCCGGCCACAACCCTGAGCAGGATCCTGCCCATTCCTTTCACGGCACCTCCATAGATACTGGAGTCTATCCTATGGAGCCACCGGGATGTGGCTTTCACCCATCAGCGCCAGGCGCCGGGCCGGGTCCCAGATGGGCCGGCCCATGGACTTCAGGTAGTCGCCCACCGGCACGAAGTGCCAGCCGTCCTTGATCGCCCGATCCATGAATGGTCCCAGATACTTGGCGGGACGGTCGAAGGCCGGCCGCATGGAGCCCAGGTGCATGAGCACGATGAGGCCGTCCCCGTCGGACTTGTGCATGCGCTTCTCCAGCCGCTCGATGGTGGCGCTGCCATTGCGGTAGAGGTTGTATTCCTTCACGGTGGTCCAGTCCAGGGTATCGGCGCCCTCGCTCCAGCTCACGGTGCGGTAGCCGATCTCTTCCGCCCACTTGCGCAATTCGGCGGTCTGTTCGCCGAAGGGAGGGCGCCAGTAGGGATCCATGGGATGGCCGACCAGGCGGTAGAAGGCCCGGTCCGCATCCAGGAGTTCCTTCTGCATGCGTTCCCGGGTCCACAGGGGATCGCGCTTGTAGTGGGGCGCCATGTGGGGATGGGTCAGGGTGTGGTTGCCCACTTCATGCCCCTCCCGGACGATCCGGAGCACCAGGTCCGGATACTTCTGGATGAAGTCCCCGGTGAGAAAGATGGTGGTCCTGATCCCGTGGGCCTTCAGGACGTCCAGGATGTCGATGGCCACCTCGGCGGTGGAGCCGCCATCGAAAGTCATGCAGATCCGCCGCTCGCCTCTGGGTCCCCGCAGAAGGTTCAGCCCTTCCCCGGCTCCGGGCCAATCCTGGGAAGACCCCTCCGGAGCCCGGGACATCGGCGCCGAACCCTCGGCGACCGGAGGGGGCTTGGGCGGACTCGAGGGCACCGGTGTGCCGGGAATGGGTATGATCGGCTTGGGCAAGGGCGCCGGGACCTTGGCCACCGGCGCGCTCAAGGGGACCGGAGCGGCGGGGGCAGGCGGCTTGGGCTGGACCGGGAGCAGCGGAACCTGGGCCGCGGGCAAGGGTTGGACAGCGGGCTTGGGCAAGGATGGCGGGACCTTGACCACGGGCGGGTTCAAAGGGGCCGGAGGGGGGGGAGTGGGCGGGTTGGGCTGGACCGGGTGCAGGGAAGCCTCGGCCGCGGGCAAGGGCGGAGTTGCGGGCTTGGGCAGCGGCAAGGGCGGAGCAGGAGGCTTGGGCAGCGGCCAGTGCGGCTCGGTCCTGGCCCAGGGCGCGGGGGGCGGAACCGGCTTGGCCGCGCCAGCTTGGGCCACACTGCCCCCAGGTGCGGGGGGCCTCGGAGCCACCGGCTTGGGCGCCACCAAGGGGGGCGCCACCTTGGCCATTGGCACCTGGGCCACCCTGACCTTGGGTGCAGGGGGCACCGGTGCCGCCGGCTTGGGCGCCGCCAAGGGGGGCGCCACCTTGGCCATTGGCACCTGGGCCACCCTGACCTTGGGTGCAGGGGGCACCGGTGCCGCCGGCTTGGGCGGAGCCAAGGGAGGCGCCACCTTGGCCACCGGGTTGACCGGCATCGCCTTGGGCAGCGGCCAGTGCGGCTCCGTCATGGCCCATGGCCTTGGCCGCTCAGCTGAAACCGGACGCAGAGCGGCTGCCGGCCTCGGCGCGGGAGCAGGCGGGGCCGCTGGTTTGGGTGCGGGTGGAGGAGTAGCGGCCAGTTTGGCCGGCGCCCGGGGAGGAACGGCCTTGGCCATGGCCGGAGCCCCAAGGGGCGAAGCCGACGTGGCCGGCGGGGTCGCCCGGGCCGCGGCTGGCCTCGGGACCGGGATCACCGGGGCGGGGGGTTGGGCGTCAAAGTCCCACCGGGCCAGGAGGGCCCCATCGGCTGAGCGCAGTTCGGCCACCTCCCCCGGAGGGGGGCGGTACAATTCCCAGCGCACCGGTCCCAGGGGCAACCGGGCGGTTTCGGAGAGGTAACGACCCTTCAACCTCAGCTCCGTCGGCCGATCCAGCTCCCCCTCTACCACCAGGAGTCCACCTACGAAGTGCCAGCGCCAGGGTTCCGGCGCGGCGTCCGTTTCTGGCCTGGGCGCCTGAACCGAGACCTTCGCGGCCTCCCGATCGCAATGGACCAGGGCGAGGGTTCCGAGGGTGATCATGCCGAGGCACAGGCCGGCCCCGGGCTTCAAGCGCCTACCCTGCCGCAGGCCGCCCAGTAGTTGGCCTTTTCCCGCACCTTCACCTTCACCACCGGTTGGCCCCCGGCCTCCAGGAACCGGAACAGCCACTGGGCCAGCAACTCGGCCGTGGGGTTGCCGCCCAGAAGGGCGGCCTGGGCATTGAGCAGGGTATAGTCCACCTGCCCGACCCAGGCGTCCAGGGCCGCGGCGCAAACCCCTTCCCCAGCCCCATCCTCGATCGAGAAGGTGGCCTCGGCCTCCCAGTTGTGGCCATGGCGCTCCTCCACGAACCCGGGCAGGTCATGGAAATGGTCCGCTACGAACGGACGGCGAAGGGACAGGAGGACGCTCACAATTTACTTATTCTACTCCACCCAGCTCCCTTTCCAGAGCGGCCAGAAAGACCCGGATCAGCTTTTCCCTAGGTTTGGCCATCCGTTGGCCGGCCTGGGTGTTCATGCGCTCGGCCAGCCTGAGCAGCTTCTTCTCGAAGTGATCCAGGCTCCAGAGCTTGTCGTCCAATTCCCGGTCCCGGGCCCAGGGATCCCCGGGTTCCCAGAGGCCCGCCCCCATGCTCCCCCCGGTGGCGAACACCCGGGCCAAACCGATGGCGCCCAGGGACTCCAGCCGATCCGCGTCCTGGAGCACGGATCCTTCCAGGCTGGTGGCCGTTGCCCCCCCGGAGAAACTGTGGGTCCCCACCGCCCCGGCGATGAGCTCGGCCCGGGAGGCCAGTTCCGGGATGGATCGGCACCAGTCCAGGGCCAGCCCCTGGGCCATCCGCGCGGTGCGATGGGAATCCGGATGGTTCTTGGGCAGGTAGACAAGGTCGTGCAGGAGGGCCGCCGCCACGCAGGCCTCCGGGTCGGCCCCTTCCTCCAGGGCGATGGCCTGGGCGGTCCTGGCCACCCGCAGGCAATGGGCAAGATCATGGGCGCTGTCCCGGCGCTCCTGGCCGAAGCGTTGCTCCAGACGCGCCCGGAGGGCAGGCAACCATTGATAGTGGAGTTCATGGACTGGTGGCATGATCTCTCCAAGGTATCAGAGGCCGGGGGGCGCATGCACCGCATGACAGCATGGATCATAGGGTGCTTCATCCTGGCTGGGACGTTCCTGGGCGCCGCCACCCCCTTCGATCCGGACCGGGACGTGGCGGTGGCCTTCCAGGCCGGGGCCGTGGTGCTGACGGTGCCCCCCGGGGCCCATCTGAAGACCGCCTTCATGGCCGTGGCCCTGAAGCCGGGAACTCCGGGCAGCCTCCAGACCGGACCCTTGCCGCCCCCCGACGGCAAGGATGAACTGGGCGACGGCATCTGGCACGGCCGGGTGGCCATTCCCCTGGCCGGGCAGGGACTTCCGCCGAAAGTGGAACTGCTGGTCAGCTATCAGCCCTGCACCGAAGGGGACGGCGGAGTCTGCTATCCGCCCCGGGACCGGATCTTGACGGTATCCGCAGCAGACCTCCCCGGGGCCCTGGGCCAGGGTCGGCCCGCGGCTCCGGACCACCTGCCCCGGAATCTGTTCTGGGTCTTCCTGGGCGTGTTCGGCGCCGGAATGCTGGCCTCCCTCACCCCCTGCGTCTATCCCATGATCCCCATCACCATGGCCATCATCGGCGCCAAGGGGGGGGGCAAGGGCAAGGGGCTCGCCCTGTCCGCCATGCTGGTCGCCGGCATGGCCGTGACCTACACCACTTTGGGGGTCCTGGCGGCCCGCACCGGCGCGGTGTTCGGCGCCTTCGCCCAGTCCCCGGCCTTCCTCATCCCGATCTCCATCCTGTTCGCCCTGTTCGCCCTGAGCCTGTTCGGCGGGTTCGAGCTGCGGCTGCCGGAGCGGCTCCAGGCCCGGTTGCAGGGCACAGGATCCCGCAAAGGGTTTGCCGGGGCCTTCGCCATGGGCCTGGTGCTGGGTCCCATCGCCGCGCCCTGTGTGGGCCCGGTCCTCGGCACGGTGCTGGTGGCCATCGCCCAGGACGGACGGGTGCTGCTGGGCGGCGCTGAACTGTTCACCTTCGCCCTGGGCATGGGCGTCCTGTTCCTGGCGGTGGGGACGTTCTCGGCGGCCCTGCCCCGGTCGGGGGAATGGCTGGTGCGGCTCAAGCAGATCATGGGACTGGTTGTGCTCGGCTTCGCGGTGTGGAATGTGCGGCTGGTGCTGCCGCTCTGGCTCAACCTGGCCCTGTGGAGCTTCACCCTGCTTCTGGCGGCACCGGTGGCGGGAGCCTTCCGTTCGGCCGAGAGCCTCGCGGCGGGTCTGTTCCGGGGGCTGGGCTTCCTGGCCCTGGCCCTGGGCCTGCTGCTGGGAGTGCGGGCCGTGGAGACCGGGCTGGATCTGGCCCTGCTGCCCTCGCCTCTGTCCCAGGCCCAGAAGGCGTCGGTGCCCGAGGGCTGGCTGGAGCAGGATCTCGAAGCGGCCACCGCCCAGGCCAAGGCCAGCGGGAAGCCGGTGCTGGTGGACGTCTATGCCGAGTGGTGCGCCGAGTGCAAGAAACTGGACCGGGACACCTGGCCGGATCCCCAGGTGTCCGCCTGGATCCGGGCCAACGCCGTTGCGGTCCGGATCGACACCTACCAGGTGCGCAAGGATCTGGTGCCCAGGCTGAAGATCCTGAGCTACCCCAGCGTGATCCTCCTGGATGGGGACGGCAGGGAGCTCCGCCGCCTGATCGGCTTCCAGGATCCGGCGGAAATGCTGAAATTCCTCAAAGGTTGAAGGCCTCGCCCAGGGACTGGAGGGCCTGCTCCGTGCGGCTGAGATACCAGGTCAGGCCGCGGCCATCCATCCTCCGCACCTCGGCCCGGGGAAACCTGAGCTGCAGTTCGGCCTGGTGTCGGGCGGTAAACCGGAACGGCTCGTCGGGAAGCAGGATCACCTGGGGCTCCAGGCCGTCCAGTTCAGCTTCGGTCAAGACCGGGTACCCCCCGGGACCGATGGGGGTCAAACCGGCCTGCCGGACCAGATCACCCACGTAGGTATCCGGCCCCGAGCACATCCATGGTTGCTTCCAGATCAGGGTCAAGGTCCGGGGCCCCTGGCCGGGGCGGGTCCGCCCGGTATTCCCAGCGGAACGACTTGCCAGGACGGCCTTCAGGCCCGCGGCCCGGTCCCGGCCCACGGAGCCCAGCCCCAGCGCGTCGCCCAGTTGCCGGAATGCCGTGAGGCAATCCTTCAGCGACCGCACCTTCAGCACCAGCAACCGCAACCCGGCCGCCGCCAGGGCCTCCGCCGCCGCCAGGGTGTTCTCGTCCCGCTCCATGATCACCAGGTCGGGGCGCAGGGCGATGATCCTGGGGATATCGGGGGTCTTGGTGCCCCCCACGGCCGGAACCGAGGCCCGGATCCACCTTGGCTCGACACAGAAGGAGGTCCGCCCCGCCAGTCGGGTGGCCAGCCCCCACTGGACCAGCAGTTCGGTGACGCTGGGCACAAGGGACACGATCCGTTCGGGGCCTGGCCCGGGCGCAGCCGGCGGGTCGGCTGCGCCCGGGCCAGGCCCAGCCGATTCCAGCCGGACCCCGGTATGGGGATCGGGGATTCGGCCCAGGCCGGTGGGGCAGAGGTCGCCCAGGGGGCAGGAACCGCACTCAGGCTTCCGGGCATGGCATACCCTCCGGCCGTGGAAGATGAACTGGTGATGCAGTTCGATCCAGCGGTCCGGGGGAAACAGCCGGCAGAGATCGGCTTCCACCCGGTCCGGGGTGTTGCCGGTGGAAAGGCCAAGGCGCCGGGCCACCCGGTAGATGTGGGTATCCACCGCCAGGGCGGGGATCCCGAAGGCGTTGGCCAGCACCACGTTGGCGGTCTTGGGCCCCACCCCCGGGAGCCGGGCCAGCTGCTCCCGGGACGCTGGAACCTGGCCGCCGTGGCGCTGCAGCAGGGCCAGGGCCATGCCCTGGAGGTTCCTGGCCTTGGCGCGGAAGAAGCCGGTGGAGCGGATCAGCGCCTCCACTTCCGGCAACGATCCCGCCGCCAGGCTGGCCGGGTCGGGAAAGCGCTGGAAGAAGGCCGGGGTGGTGACGTTGACCCGGGCGTCGGTGCATTGGGCGCTGAGCACGGTGGCCACCACCAGCTGGTACGGATCGCGATGGTCCAGGGCGCACCGGGCGTCGGGATAGGCCCGCTGGAACCGGTCCAGGAGCGTGGCGGCCTCCGGAACGGTGGGCACTCAGGCCTGCCCGGCGGGGTCTCCGAGCGCGGCGCCGCGCCCGACCCGCCAGATGGCCAGCAACTGGTCCAGAAGGTCGCCGAACTGGTCCAGGCGCAAGGCGTTGGGGCCGTCGCTGAGGGCCTTGGACGGATCCTCATGCACTTCGAAGAAGAACCCGTCCACGGCGGTGGCTGCGGCCCGGGCCAGGCTGGGGATCATCTCCCGGGCCCCGCCGGTGGCGGTGCCCAGGGCGCCCGGTTTCTGCACGCTGTGGGTGGCGTCGAAGATCACCGGGCAGCCGGTCTTGCGCAGGTGGGGAAACGACTGGAAGTCCACCACCAGGTTGCCGTAGCCGAAACTGGAGCCCCGTTCCGTGACCCAGACCGGGCCGTGGCCCGGAACGCTTTGCACCTTCCGGACCGCGTGCTGGAGGTCCCAGGGCGCCAGGAACTGGCCCTTCTTGATGTTCACCGGGCAGCCGGTGGCCGCGGCAGCCATGAGCAGGTCGGTCTGGCGACAGAGGAAGGCCGGAATCTGGAGCACGTCCACGGCCTCGGCCACGGCCGCGCACTGGGTCGACTCGTGCACGTCGGTGAGCACCTGCACCCCCAACCGGCGGCGCACTTCAGACAGGATATCCAGCCCCTCGGCCATGGCCGAACCCCGGTAACTGTCCAGGGAGGTGCGGTTGGCCTTGTCGAAGCTGGCCTTGAAGATGAACGGGATGCCCCTGGCCTCGGCCAGATCCTGCAGTTGGGCGGCCAGGGAATGGGTATGGGCCCGGGATTCGATGACGCATGGACCGGCGATGAGGAAGAAGCTGCGGTCGGTGAACGGGCGGATGAAATCCATGGGAGTCCTCTTTCCTTGGGACGGCGGGTGCGAGCGGGAACCTTTCAGGAAGTATAGGCGGATGGCTTAAGATGAGGGAATGTTGCCCAAGAACATCGCCCTCCTGCTCATCGCCGTGCAACAGGCTTGGGACGACCCTTACTGGGGCCAACGCAACAACCCGGACGCGGAAGAGCGGATGGCCGCCCTGGCCCAGGCGTTCCGCGCCGGCGGACTGCGGGTGATCCATGTCCCGAGCGATTCCCGGGATCCCAACTCGCCCTTGCACCCCGGCGAGCCGGGCCATGCCTTCAAGCCCGGAACCGCTCCCCTGCCCGGTGAGGCGGTGTTCCACAAGACCGGCCACTGTGCTTTCGTCGGCACCGGACTGGAGGCCCACCTGCGCGCCCACGGCGTCGACCGGTTGGTGATCGCTGGATTCACCACCAGCCACTGCGTCTCCAGCACCGCCCGCACCGCCTGCGACCTCGGCTTCAAGACAGTCGTGCTCCGGGATGCCTGCGTGGCCTTCGAACTGGAGGACGTGGACGGCCGCCAAGTGCCGGCCCAGGCTATGCACGATCACGGCCTGACCGAACTCCAGGGCGAATTCGCCATGGTCCTGCCCACCCAAGCCATCCTTCAGCTCCTCTAGAGACAGGCCTCAGCCATGGACGCTCCCCTCCTCCTCGCCCTCGCAAGGGCCCGCCTGCGCGCAGGCGAAGGCTCCGTGCAGGGGGCCTGGGCATCGCCCAGGGCCCTGGCCGTGCTTTGGGCCCCCGACCGCAGGGCCGGGCTGGAACCCGGCCTGGCCTGGGTCTTCATCCTCAATCCCGCGCCCGAACTCTGGCTGCTCCACGAGCGGGACGAAGCCTACCTGCTGCTCAAGGCGGAGGCCAGGCAGGATCTGTCCCGCCGCTGGCTGGTGGAACTCAAGGGCACCCGCCTGACCGAGGTGCTTGGCGATCCCCGGGAACGATGGCTGGGGCTGGTGTTGCGCCGCACCGCCATCACCGGCCGGATCGAAGCCGCGGTCCTGGCCTTCCAGGCCATCCCCGGCCGGGCGGGCCTGCGCCTGGACGGCGTGGACCTCAATCCCATCCGCATGGGCCTGGGCCAAGTCTTTCCCCAGGGCGCCCCGGATCCTGCCGGGGATCCGCCCCCCTACCTCCGCTTCCTGGAACGCTTCGGCGCAGAGCTCCCGGCTGCCTTGGCGGGCGAGGTGCCGGAGGTGCTGCCCGGGGAGGGCACGCTCCTGGCCCGGCACCGCGCCTGGTCGTTGGAGCGTGCGGCCAAACTGGTGCTGGTGCCACGAAAGGCCGGCGCGGACCGCAAGCTGGTGGCTGAACGCAAGCGCCTGGAACGCTACCGGGAAGCCCTGGGCCGGGACCGGGAGCGTCATGCCTCGGCCCTGGGCCTTCGGGACCGGGCCCAGGCCGTGGCCGCCGAACTCTATCGGCTCAAAGGAGCCTGCGGCAGGGCGGAACTCCTGGACGGCAGCGTGGTCGACCTGCCTGAAGGAATTCGGGCCGAGGACGCGGTGCAACGCTGGTTCGCTGCCGTGAAACGGGCCGAGCGGGGTCTGGGCCGGGTGGAAGAACTCCAGGAGGAATGGCGGCGGCAGATGCGAGAATTGGAATTCCGCGAGGTCCAGCGGGAAGCCGGTCTGCCGGACCCGATGGCCAAACCCGCCAAAAACCCCCCCACGTCCAAGCAGAACCCACGAGCCAGGAAGACCATGGAAAAGCAGGAAAAGCGCAAGGACGTTCGAGCCGACGGCAAGGGCAAGGCCTTCCGCAGTGTCATGGTGGAAGGTTTCGAGGTGCTCATCGGCAAGGGCGATGCCGACAACGATCAGCTCACTTTCAAGGTGGCCGCGCCCCTGGACCTCTGGCTGCATGTGGCCAATTCCCCGGGCAGCCATGTGGTGGTGCGCAATCCGGAACGCATCGCCGACCTGCCTCGGGCCCTCATCGAGCGCGCGGCCGAACTGGCCGCATTCTTCAGCAAGGCCAGGGACGGTGGCAAAGTGGAAGTCCACTATTGCCGCGCCGCGGACGTCTCCAAACCGCGCGGGTTCCCGCCCGGCAAGGTCATGTTGAAACAGTGGAAGAGCTTGCGGGTCTACCCCAAGGAATGACAACCCTGGGGCGTACCGGGCCCCCACCCCATCGGGTTTGCAGCCGGCGTGGTGCCGCTACTTGACTTCGATGTCCCGAAGATCCTTGCCGGGCTTGAAGCGGATGCTGCGGCCCTTGGGGATGTCCACGGAAGCTCCGGTCTTGATGTTCCGGCCCATGCCCCGTTTGCGGGGACGCGGCTCGAACACGCCGAAGCCGCGGATTTCGATGCGGTGGCCGTCGAGGAGGGCCTTTTTCATCCGGTCCGTCAAAAGATCCACCACCTGGAGGGCCGTGGCCTTGGAGACGGGAAGCGTCTGCATCAATGTTCCGGCGATATCGATTTTGATCATGAATACCTCAGCCTTTTAGGGATAGGGAAGTGCAACTGGACCTTGAGAAGCAGGGGAGGTGCAACATTAATATCAGGTGACAGGTAACAAGGGAAGGTTCATTACAAAAAAGATAAAATCCTACCAAACCGGATTTCGGGCCAGCAGGGCCTCGGCAGCCTCGGGCGGGAGCGGTTTGGCGAAGAAGTAGCCCTGCCCCTGGTCGCAATTCAAACGCTGTAAGTGTTCCATTTGCTCATACGTTTCGATTCCCTCGGCGGTGACCTTCATGCCCAGGGCGGTGGCCAGGGAGATGATGGCCGTGACGATGGCGGTATTTTCCGGGTCCTTGCCCAAGCCGTCAACGAATGATTTATCAACTTTTAAGGTATCCACCGGAAACCGCTTCAGGTAGCTGAGGCTGGAATAGCCGGTGCCGAAGTCGTCGACCACCAGATGGATGTTCATGGTCTGGAATACGTTCATGGTTTCCAGCGAGACCAGCGGATCCCGCATCATCACGGTCTCGGTGATCTCCAGTTTCAGACAGTGCGGATCCAGGTCGGACAAGGTGAGCGCCGCCATGACGTCCTTGATCAGATCCCGATGGCCGAACTGCCGCCCGGACAGGTTCACATTCATCAGCCGCGCCGGCTCGGACGGGAAGGCCCGGGCCCACAGGCCCGCCTGTTTGCAGGCGGCTTCGATCACCCATTTGCCCAGGGGCACGATGAGGCCGGTTTCCTCGGCCAGGGGGATGAACTCCATGGGCGGAACCAGGCCCCGCTCGGGGTGCTGCCACCGCACCAGGGCTTCCCAGCCTTCGATCCGGCCCGAGGTCAACCCGACCAAAGGCTGGTAGTGCAGTACGAATTCGTTCCGATCCAGGCCACGCCTCAGTTCACTTTCCATCTGGAACCGGACCAGCGCCTGGGCGTTCATGCTGGAATCGAACACTTCGATGGAACGCTCACCCTTGGCCTTGGCCCGGTACATGGCCACTTCGGCGTCCCGGATCAGTTCTGAAGGCACCGTCTCCCCGCTGGTGCTCAGGGCGATGCCCATGCTGCAGGTGATGAAAACCTCCTGCCCTTGAATATGGAATGGATAGACATTGCCTTGGGCAATGCGGTCCGCCACGCTGAGCCCGTCATTGACGCTCTGAACATCTTCGAACAGCACGACGAATTCATCCCCGCCCAGGCGGGCGACGGTATCCTCCGGACGCAGGCTGCCGGTCAGGCGCTTGGCCACCTGGACCAGGAGCAGATCGCCGGCCTCGTGGCCCAGGCTGTCGTTGACCACCTTGAAGCGGTCCAGATCCATGAACAGCACCGCCGAGAACAGCTTGCGCCGATCGGAGCGGAGGATGGCCTGGGACAGCCGCTCCATGAACAGAGTCCGGTTGGGCAGGCCGGTCAGCCGGTCCCGGAAAGTCTGGATGGCGAGTTCGGTTTCGGCGGTCCTGCGCTGGGTGGCGTCCTCCAGGGTGCAGATCACTTCGAGCACCGCGCCATCCCGGCCGAAGCGGGGATGGGCCGTGCAGGTCACCCAGGCCCAATCGCCATCGGTGGGGCGCTCGATGCCCATGACCACCCCGGAGGCCCGGCGCCCGCTGGTCCTGGCCAGGTTCATGGGCATCGCTTGGGGTTCCAGGGGGTTGCCGTCGACCTTGAGGATGGGCACGGAAGGGCGGGACCAGTTGATCTTCTTCAGTTCCTCCTCGGACAAGCCGAGCAGATCCAGGGCCTTGTGATTGCAGAGCCGGGTCCGGCCCTGGGCGTCGATGGTCATGGCGCCGGTGGGGAGAATCGAAAAGTAATTCTGCAGATCCGCCTCCGCCGCCTGGCTGAGCGCCTCGCACTGGCTGACCCGGGTTCGCAGGTGGGCTGCGCTGGCGTGGAGCAGGCGGGCACCCGCCGCCGCCAGCAGGATCCCCCCCCCAGCCAGGAGCCAGGGCAACGCGCTCCCCGGCCGCCCATGGAACACCAGGATGCCCCATCCCGCCAGCAGACCACCCAGCGCCAATAGCACCACCCAGGCTGAGGGCAGGTTCCCCGGTGACATTTTCTGCCCGGGCTGTTGGGCGAGAGTATTCTTCTCCATTGGGAGTGTTGACCTTGGAAGATTTGAACCTGTTTGTGGCTAAAGCGATTGCATCCTTGAAATTTGCCCGGGAGAGGCAAAGGGCCGAGGCCCTCCTCACCCGGTGGTCCACGCTCTGGCCGGGACCTAAGCGTAACATTACCTGCACCTTCTCCAACCACGGTGCTTTCCTCCACTTCAATCAATTAATCGGGTCCACCTGGTCCCACGTCTTCGTTTTCCACGCCGCCCCGAAGCACGGCCTTTCCATGCGCGGACCGGACTCGGACCGCAGCCGCAAGGCCCACAAGCATCGAGACACCCCCCTGGACCGGACCGGGCTGGATGCGGTGTTCGCAGCCTGGTCCGCCCATCCCGAAACCCGGCCGGCCGGAAACGCCATCGAACTCTACCTGGACGAGGCCCCGGACGAAGTCTGGGAAGCCTGCCTCCAGGAAGTCATGAGCCTGCTGTAGAGCCTATCTTGGTGGGGGAGGGGGTCGGGAGTGCGGTCCGCTGCCCTGCCGAGATAGGCTTTTTAACCGCCGATGCGGAACATCTCGGGCCGGGGGAGGTCGAGGGTCTGTTCGCTCCTGAGCTCGGAATAGCGATCGTCCCTGCGCCTCCACCGGGCCTCGAGCAGGGCTGCCAGTTCCCGGTCGGTGGCGCCGTTGCGCAGGAACGTTTTCAGGTCCAGGCCCTGGGCGGCGAACAGGCAGGTGTGGAGCGCGCCCTCCGCCGATAGCCGGGCCCGGTCGCAGCCGGCGCAGAAGGGTTCGGTGACGGAGGCGATCAGCCCCAGTTCGCCGGCCCCGTCCAGGTAACGCCAGTGCTGGGCCACGCAATTGAGCTGGTCCATGCGGATCCGTTCCATGGGCCACCGCCGCGCGATGAGCTCGGCCACCGCCGAGGCCGGCACCACCGAATCCAGGCGCCAGCCATTGCGGGTACCTACGTCCATGAATTCGATGAAACGGAGGTTGTAGCCCCGGTCCCGGGCAAACTCGGCCAGGGGCAGGATATCGGATTCATTGACGCCCCGTTTCAGGACGCAATTCAGCTTGGTGCCCTGGAACCCGGCGCTGCGGGCCGCCTCCAGGCCGTCCAGCACCTGGGCCAGGGGCACAGTGGAGTCGGCGCTGGCCTGGAACCGGACCGGATCCAGGCTGTCCAGGCTCACCGTCAGGCGGCTGAGTCCGGCCTGCTTCAAGGGGAGCGCCAGAGACCGGAGCAGGGAGCCGTTGGTGGTGAGGGTGATTTCCCGCAGCCCGACCAGTTCCCCCAGTCCGGCCACCAGCTTCGGCAGGTCCTTCCGCAGCAATGGTTCACCTCCGGTGAGGCGGACCTTCTCCACTCCCAGCCCGATGAAGATCCGCACCAGGCGAATGATTTCCTCGAAACTGAGAATTTCTTTCCGGTCCAGGAACGAGAATCCCTCCCCGAAGATCTCCCTTGGCATACAGTAAGGACAACGGAAGTTGCATCGGTCCGTCACCGAAACTCGAAGGGCCCTCAGTGGCCTGGCGAGGGAATCAAGTGGCGCCATGCTCTCAGATTACGGCAAACTTCCGGCCTCTGATGGGGCAAAATGAAAGTTCACTGATGGATGAGCCATGGCATTCTTTTCCCGATTCTTCGCGTCCCCTGAGCGCAGCAAGCTCCCTACCCTTGAGGAAATCCTCCAGCCCCGGGGCATCCCTGCGGACCTGGACGGATTGGAGGCCCATGCCGAGGAATTCCGGCACTTGAGCGCGGCGGAGCGGGAGCTTTGGGGCGATGCCATCCAGGATCTGCAGAGCCACGGCTGGCCGCTGCCCCCGCTCTGGCAGGACGCCCAGTACGATTTATCCCCCCGACTGGTCCCTTCCTGGGTGGCTGAACGGGATGGCTTTTTCTTCCGGCCCTTCCTGGAGGGCTTGGCCCTGCGCATGGTGGTCTGCGGCAAGATCATGCCCGCAGCCTGGCTGGTCATCTGGGGAGTCGCCTGGGAAGACGTGCTGGACCGGAGCCTGGACCAGCTGCGCGAGCGTTCCTTGAACGTGCCCTTCCAGCGGCTGCCCTCGGGCATCTACCGGGCCGCCTACCAGGATGGTCATTGCGCTTCCCGGTTCCTGTTGCCAGAACTCTGGGCCCGGCTGTTCCCCGGCCAGAATACCTTCCTCGCCCTGCCCGCTGAGGACGAGTTGCTGGTCGCCCCGCAGGTGCTGCTGCCCCAGCTGGTGGAGGCCATTGGCAAGTCCTTGGGCGGCCCCGGACCGAGGATCATGGCCACGATCTATCAGCAGGTGGGCGACTCCTTCCTGCCCGCCAACCTGCAGGATCCCCACCCCATCGCCCAGCCCCAACGCGAGCTGCGCCAGTCGGACATGCTGGAGGCCTGCCGCGGCCAGGCCGAATGCCTGCCGGAGGAGTTGGGCGATCCGGTGCTTCCGGCGGCGATCCGGACCCAGCAGGGACGTTCGGTGAGCTTCGCGCTCTGGCATGAGGGGCGGCCGGTGCTGCTGCCGGACGTGGACCTGATCGGTTTCGTGGCCACCAATGGCCGGCCGCTGGGCATCTACTTCCGTCAGACCCTGCCGCGGATTCCGGAACTGCACGGAACCCCGGTGGATTTCTGGGGCCCCCGCCGGCTGCGCTACGAGGGCTTCCCGACCGCCGCCAACTTGGAGCGCCTGGAATGTTTCGCCACCGGCGAACAGATGGCCGAGCTGTTGAAGGCGCCCGAAAGCCCGTCCCGGCCCAAGGCCGCCACCGGGCCCATGCAGGATCGGGCCAGTTCCGGCGCCCGCTCGGCCCAGACTTCCAGCCCGGTGCCGGCGCACCTGCGCGGGCAGAGCCTCGGCGTGCAGAGCGACGACTGAGATCCTGGAACGGGGCGAAAGGTCAAAACGGCAGGTTGTCCCGGTCGGACGCGAAAGGATCCGACCGGGACGACTTGGTTGTTAGACCGGCTTAAGGCCCACCTTGGCGCGGATAAGCGTCTCGATCTCGTCGGCCAGTTCGGGGTTGTCTCCCAGCAGCTTCTTCACGTTCTCGGCGCCCTGGCCCAGGCGGGAATCCTTGTAGCTGTACCAGGAACCGCTCTTCTGGATGATCTCCAGCTGGGTGCCCAGTTCCACCAGCTCGCCCAGACGGCTGATGCCTTCCCCATACATGATGTCGAAGGTGGCCACCTTCAGCGGCGGAGCCACCTTGTTCTTCACCACCTTGACCTTGGTCTTCTTGCCCACCACCGAGGAATCCTCGTCCTTGGCGGCCACCAGGGGATCGCCGGTGTTGCCCTTGATGCTCTGGACGCTGCGCACGTCCAGACGCACGGACGCGTAGAACTTGAGGGCGTTGCCGCCGCTGGTGGTTTCGGGGTTGCCGAACATCACGCCGATCTTCATGCGGATCTGGTTGATGAACACCACGCAGGTGTTGGTCTTGCTGATAGAGGAGGTCATCTTGCGCAGGGCCTGGCTCATGAGCCTGGCCTGCAGGCCCACCTGCATCTCACCCATCTCCCCGTCGATTTCAGCCTTGGGCACCAGGGCCGCCACCGAATCGATGACGATGATGTCCAGGGCGCCGCTGCGCACCAGCTGGTCGCAGATCTCCAGGGCCTGCTCGCCGCTGTCCGGCTGGCTGATGAAGAGGTTGTCGATGTCCACGCCCAGATTCTTGGCGTATTCGGGATCCAGGGCGTGCTCGGCGTCGATGTAGGCGGCCAGGCCGCCCTTCTTCTGGGCCTGGGCCACCATGTGCAGCGCCAGGGTGGTCTTGCCGCTGGCCTCGGGACCGTAGACCTCCACGACCCGGCCCTTGGGCACTCCGCCCACACCCAAGGCCGAATCCAGGGAGATGGAGCCGGTGGAGATCACTTCGATCCCATCCACGTTCAGCTGCTCACCCAGCTTCATGATCGACCCTTTGCCGAAGGCCCGCTCGATATCCGCCAGGGCCCGGTTCAACACCTTGAGGCGATCATCCTGTTCGTTGGTGGTGGCCATGGGGACTCCCGGGGACGAAGGTTGGGAACGGGGGGATGACAATCTAGGCATCCCTCAGCATGGAGCAAAAAGCGAAAAAAACAAGAATTTTCTTTTCACACTTCCGATGACCGATCCACCGTTCCGTCCGACCACCCGATAGTATGGAAGGAAACCGGTCCTCCGCGAAGAAAGCCTCCGAACCCCGTCATGGAATTCCATCCCTACCTCGACCAGCAACTTGCTGCTCTGGCAGCTTCAGGCGCGGCCCTGCCCCAGGGGCCGGCCTGGGAGGCGTTTCTCCAGGCCATGAATGAACGGGCCGGTTTGGATCCGGAACTGGCCCGGTACCGGTCCCTGGTCGACCACCTCCGGGAAACGGTCTTCCAGATCGACCGGGATGGGGCCTGGTCGTTCCTGAACCCCGCCTGGGAGGCCATGACCGGCTTAACCATGGCGGAGAGCCTCGGCGCTCCGTTCCTGGGCCACATGCACCCGGTGGACAAGGGCCGCTATCTGGAGATGCTCACCTGTGCCATGGATGCGGCCGAGGACACGGTCCGGGGGGAGTTCCGGTTCCGGGGCAAGAGCGGCTCCTTCCGCTGGGTGGAGATGTACACCCGGATCACGGTCGGCGACTCGGGGGAAGTGATCGGCGTCTCCGGCACCATGAACGACATCACCGAACGCAAACTCGGCGAGAGCGCCCTCAATTCGCTCACCACCCGGCTGCGGGCACTGATCGAGAACATGCAGGGCGCCATCCTGGTGGAGACCGCCCAGCGCAGCATCTCCCTGATCAATGAACCGTTCTGCACCATGTTCGCCGTCCCGGTCCCGCCCCAACTCCTGGCCGACGGCGAGGCCCTGGAACTGCTGGAGATGATCCAACCCCTGTTCCAGCGGCCCGAGGCCTTTCTGGAGCTCCAGGCCGAGCTCCTCGCCCGGCGCGAGGTGGTCAACGGCACGGAACTGGATCTGGCGGACGGCAGGATCCTGGCCATGGATTTCGTCCCCATCGAGGCCGGAGACGAGTTCTACGGGCACTTCTGGCAGTTCCACGACATCACCGAGCGCAGGCTGTCCGAGGACAAGCTGGCCCGGGCCGCGCTGGACCTGGAAATGAAGAACTGGGAACTGTCCCAGGCCCGGGACGAGGCGGTGCGGATGGGCGGCCTCAAGTCCGAGTTCCTGGCCAACATGAGCCACGAGATCCGCACCCCCATGAACGGCATCATCGGCATGACCGAGCTCCTGGTCAACACCAGCCTCACGGAAGAGCAGAAGGACTACGCCTCCACCATCCGGGCCAGCGCGGCCACCCTGCTGAGGCTCATCAACGACATCCTGGACTTCTCGAAAATCGAGGCTGGAAAGCTCGAGCTGGAACGGATCCGGTTCGACCTGCCCGGGCTGCTGGACGATCTCCTGGCGATCCTGGGTGTGAAGGCGCACGGCCGCGGCATCGACCTGGCCACCTGGATGTCCCGGGATACGCCGACCCTGCTCACGGGCGATCCCATCCGGCTGCGGCAGGTTCTGTCCAACCTCGCCGACAACGCCATCAAATTCACCAAGGAAGGTTCGGTGGTGATCCGGGTGTCGCCGGAACGCCAGGAAGGCTCCTCGGTCCTGCTCCGTTTCGAAGTGGAAGACACCGGCATCGGCATGGGCGAGGACGTTGCGGCCAAGCTCTTCCAGTCCTTCTTCCAGGGCGATTCCTCCACCACCCGCAAATACGGAGGGACCGGCCTGGGATTGGCCATCTGCAAGCGCATCGCCGAACTCATGGACGGGGATATCGGGGTTCGCAGCACCCGGGGCCAGGGCAGCGTGTTCTGGTTCACCGCCCAGTTCCAGGTGGAACCGGAGGACCAGGAGCCCTGGCTGGCGGGCACCCATCCCCGATTCTTCCTCGTGGGGCTTCCGGCCGCCACGGGCGGATTCCTGGACGCCCAGTTGCGGGAATGGGGTTTCGAGACGGTTCTGCTGGAACCCGGAGCCGCGGCCCTGGACCGGCTCCGATCCGCCGGACCGTTGGACGACGACCACACCTTCCTGGTCTTCTGCGGCGCGGGGGGACTCGCCCCGAACCTGCTCCAACTGCTCCAGGCGGTCCGCCAGTCCCCGGCCCTGGCCCGGCTGCGCATGGTGAGCACCCATTCCCTCTATGAGAAAGAGGAATATCGCCAGCCCACCGGCCTGCCCATTCCCGAGTTCCTGCCCCTGCCCATGAGGAAGTCGCACCTGAGGACGCTGCTGGAGGGCAGACGCGGGCTGCTCCCCGCGCCGGCCGCGCCCGAGTTGCCGGCCGCCCCTGAAGCCCTGAAGTCCAAGAAACTCCTGCTGGTCGAGGACAACCTGGTGAATCAGCGGGTGGCCATCGCGGTCCTGAAGAAGCTGGGCCTGACCCCCGATCTTGCCGTCAACGGCCTGGAAGCATGCGAAGCGGCCGGGACCCGGGACTACGACCTGATCCTCATGGACTGCCAGATGCCCGAGCTGGACGGATTCGAGGCCACCCGCCTGATCCGGCAGCGGGAAGGCGGTGGCCGGCGGGTGCCGATCCTGGCCATGACCGCCAACGCCATGGCCGGGGATCGTGAACGATGCCTGGAGGCGGGCATGGACGACTACCTCGCCAAACCCATCGCCATTCTCGACCTGAAAGAAGCCCTCCTCCGCTGGCTCCCGCCCGCGGTGCCCGCACCCTAGCCCGGATCCCCCAGCCCATGCCTCCAGAATCCCGAACCGTAGACGACAACCTCAGCATCCGGATCATCCTCCAGCGGCTCTGCCTGGCGGGAATGAAGGTGTCCCTGTCGTTCCGGGACCGGCGTTCGCCGTTCCAGATCCTGGGCCAGGAGGCCGAGCGCATCCTCATCGCCATGCCGGCCGCGGTGTTCGCGGAGTGGGATCTGCCGTTGGAGGAAAGCACCGGCCTGACCTTCCAGGATCGCGGTTTCCGGTACGAAGCCGTGGTGACCTGCAAGGGCCCGGCCGAATGGGAAGGCATCCGCTGCTGCGCGTTCACGGTTCCCCGGGTGCTGCGCCGGGCCGACGACAACCGGCTGGCCCATTTCGCCCCGGACGTCGCGCCCAAGGTGACCTTCACCAACAACCGCAACACGCTTCTGGACGGGCAGATCAAGGGACTCGGCAACGACGGGTTTGAACTGGTCATGCAGGACTCCTCGCGCAAGATCCACGAGGTGCTGCGCATGGGCGAGGAGTCGACCCTGGACCTGGCCCTGGAGGACGATCTCCGGATCACGACCTACGCCCGGGTCGCCTACTTCGGCGACGACTACGTGGGCATGAAGTTCACCGACCGGGTGGACCATACCGTGCTCGACCAGTACCGCAACTGGCTGGAAGGAAAGCAGCGGCTCCAGGCCCAGCGGGACCGGGAGAGCTTCGAGTCCGGCGGCGAACGTCCCGGCCAGCGCGAACCTCCGGGATCCAACCTGCCCCAGATCCGGCTCTGGGTGGATCGGGATCCGGCCATCCTCATCCTGACCGAGCGGGAGGATTTCGCCCGGCGCATGGCCGAGGCCCTGGGCCGGAAGTTCGGGATCCTGAGCCTTGACTACATCAAGGGCAGCCTGAAATCCTTCCTGGGCGGCCAGGAAGGCGCCGGGAACGGCTGGGGCCGGATCCAGCTGATCGTCATCCACAATCACCTGCGCCTGGTGAGCCCCCTGGAACTCTCCAGGCAAGTGGTCGAGCACGAGAAATGCCCGCTGCCGGTCCTGCTCGCGGGCACCGACGAGGACGTGGAACTCAAGCGCAACCGCGCCATGGCCGCCGGCGCCCTGGACTATGTGCCGGTGGAGCCGTTCCGGATCCTCGCCGTGCTGCGCAAGCTGGACGAGACCATCAAACTGTTCGAGGGTTGAGCGAAGAGCCTGTCTCGGCAGGAGAGGGGGTCGTGAGTGCGGTCAGCCGTGTCCCCAGCAAGGAAGGCGACTGAGACGTATCGGGTTATCCGTTGAAGGAGCATGACGCAGCTGGGGGCGCGGATGGCCGTGCTCAGGGCCCCCTCTCCTGCCGAGACAGGCTCTTAGCCCGGAACCTTCCGGTGCTGGATCCTCACCTCCCGGCCGCGCCAGCGGTTGACGCCCCGCAACCGGTCGCCGAAGGCCAGGGCGATCGAAGCGACCACCATGAGGCCGGCCAGGGGCCAGAAGGCCCAAAGCAGGTCCACCGGGCGCCGGGTGTAGCGGACGTGGACCTCGGCCACCAGGGGCGGAACCAGAAGCCAGAGGAGGATGCCCAGCCCCGGGTTGCCGGTGAAGGCGAGCAGGACGCAGCCGAAGGTCGCCAGTAGAACCGCCGCCGCCACCAGGGGCGCCAGCGGGAACAGGTAGGGCAGGGCGAGCAGGTTCTTGCGCAGCCCGTGGACGATCCCCCCGCAGCCGTGGTACATCCGCAGGTGCAGGTGCGGTCCGCCCAGGGCGGCGCGGTTGGTGAAGCCCGCCTGCTTGACCCGGTAGGCGAGCATCATGTCGTCCACGGCTTCCATGGGCGCGCCGCCGTGCCCGTTCACGGCGTCGTAGGCGGCCCTGCGCACCAGGATGAAGGCCCCCACTCCGCAGCAGCATCTGCTGGCCGGATCCTCGACCCGGCGGAACGGCAGCAGCCAGAGAAAGAACAGATTCGCCACCGGCATGAACACCCGCTCGGCGTAGCCCACGGTGTCCATGGCCGGCAACAGGGTAAAGATATCCGCGGGGTGCCGGTCCAGGAAGGCGAACGCCCGCTGGAGCAGATCGGGCGACGCCTGGGTGTCGGCGTCGGCGAACAGGAGCCAGTCCGCGGCCCGGGCCTCCGGTTGCCGGGAGGCGAGATCCAGGGCGTGGTTCTTGCCCAGCCAGCCGTCCGGGAGGTGATCGTTGCGCAGCACCCGCAACCTCCCGGGATGCCCCGCGGCCCGCTCCGCCAGGATGGCCGGGGTGCGGTCCGAAGATCCGTCGTCCACCACCAGGATGCGCAGGTCCGGATGATCCTGGGCCAGCCAGGAGTCCAGGGCTCCGCCCACTTCCCGCTCTTCGTCCCGGGCGGGGATGCATAGGGTTGTGCGAGGCAGTGGTCCGCCCTGGCCGGCCTCGGGCAGATCGGGAAGATCCCGCAACCGGACCCGGGTGAGCCGGGCCTGGACGAACCAGGCGGCATACAACGGAAGCGGAAGCCAGGCGGACCAGGAGAACCAATCGAAGCTTGGGGAGAGAGACATACGGGTATTCTGAGATGACCGGAAGATCCTGGAATGTATTGTTTTTCAATACAAGGAGTTGCCTTGGTTCCCGCCACCTTCAGTCCCGAGCCCATTGGCCTCACCTTGGCCCTGCTGGCCCTGCTCTGGCTGGTGGCCAAGCTGGGCGGGGAACTGGCCCTCCGGCTCCGGTTTCCCGCAGTGGCCGGCGAACTGGCGGCCGGCCTATCCCTGGGCGCCTTCACCCGGCTGCTTCCGGGTTTCCCCCCCATCGCCACCGACCCGCAGCTGGATCTGCTCGGCAACCTCGGGATCGTGGTGCTCATGTTCGCCGTGGGCCTGGAATCCACCGTGCCCCAGATGGTGCGGGTGGGGTTTTCCGCCACCCGGGTGGCCATCGTGGGGGTGGCCGCGCCCATGGCCGGGGGTCTGCTGGCGGCCTTCCTCCTGCTGCCCCGATCCACCCCGCTGCTGGTAGACCTGTTCATCGGCGCCTGTCTCTGCGCCACCTCCATCGGCATATCGGCCCAGGTGCTGCGGGAACACGGCGCGGGCAAGTCCCGGGAAGGGCGGGTGATCGTCGGCGCGGCGGTCATCGACGACGTGCTGGGCCTGCTGGTGCTGGTGGGCATCTCCGGAGCGGTGGCGGCCGCCGGGGGCGGCACCATGGCCTGGGGCAGGCTCGTGGCCAAGCTGGCCCTGGCCCTGGGCTTCCTTTCCGCCGCCCTCACCCTGGGCCGTACCGTCACCCCCACCCTGTTCCGCCTCGCCAACCGGTTCCGCAGCGAACAGATCCTGCTGCCGGTGGCCATGGGATTCGCCTTCCTGCTCGCCTGGCTGGGCAGTCTGGCCGGGCTGGCGGTCATCGTCGGCGCCTACGCCGCGGGTCTCATCCTGGAGCCGGCCCATATCCAGATCCTGGAGGAGCGGGAACTCTGCCGCCTGGATGAACTGGTCCAGCCTCTAGTGGTGGTGCTGTCGCCGCTGTTCTTCGTGCTCATGGGGGCCCGGATCGACCCGGCCGCCCTGCTCAGCCCGCGGATCCTGCTCTTCACCCTGGTGCTCAGCGCCCTGGGGGTCGGCGGCAAGCTGGTGGCGGGCTATGCGGCCGGCAAGGACTGCAAGGGGGATCTGGTGGGCTGGGGCATGGTGCCCCGGGGCGAGGTGGGGCTGATCTTCGTGGCGGCGGGCAGCCGGCTCGAGTTGGGCGGCCAGCCGCTGCTCTCCCCGGAGATCCAGGCCGGAATCGTCGGCGCGCTGCTGCTCACCACGGTAGCCGGACCCCTGGGGCTGGGCTGGGCCCTGGGCCGGAGCCGGCGGTAGGGCACCCCCTATTTAAGCCGGACCCGGCACCCGGCCACGCACAGCCAGGCATCCTCCGCCGCCTGGGCCGCCCGCTGGTTCAGCCAGCCAGCCAGATCCCGGAACCGCCGCATTTCCGGCGCTTCCGGCACCAGGCTCCAACCTACCTCGTTGCTCACCAGGATCACCGGCCAGGGCGCCGTTGCAAAGGTCCGGAGCTGCCGGTCCCAGGCCTCCAGGATGGCATGGTCGGAAGCGTCCATCCGGTCTCCCAGCCAAAGGGTCAGGCAATCCATCACCACCCCCGAGGGCCGTGGCACCAGGGCGGCCAGGGCCGCCGCCGGATCGGCCGGGGCCTCCAGGGTCCGCCACCCTCGTGGCCGCTCCGCCCGGTGCCGGCGCAACCGCTCCGCCATCTCCGGGTCCGAGGGGTCGGGGCGGTAGGTGGCCACGAACACCACCCCTTCGCCCCATTCGGTGGCTTTGGCCACCGCCCAGCTGCTCTTGCCGCTGCGAACCGGTCCGGTGATGAAGGTGATCATGCCCATGGAAGCATCATCTCCCCCCAGGGCATGATGGAGCCATGGGAAATGCGATCGCAGTGCTGGGCAGCGGGTCGGACGTGGGCAAGAGCCTGGTGGCGGCGGGTCTCTGCCGGCTATTCAAGAATGAGGGGCTGGACGTAGCTCCGTTCAAGGCCCAGAACATGGCCAACCAGGCCGGGGTGACTCCCGACGGCTTGGAGATGCCCAGGGCCCAGATCCTCCAGGCCCTGGCCTGCGGGCTCGACCCCCATGTGGACATGGGCCCGGTGCTGATGAAGCCGGTGACCCCCACCGGGGCCCAGATCATCCTCCTGGGCAAGGCCCTGGGCGCCATGGAGGCCCGGGAGTACTTCGGCCATACGGCCCGGTTCGAGGCCATCGCCTTCCAGGCCCTGGACCGCCTCATGGCCCGGCACCGGGTGATCGTGCTGGAGGGCGCCGGCTCGCCGGTGGAACTCAACCTCATGGCCCGGGACTTCGTCAACCTCAAGGCCGCCCGCCACGCCGGGGCCGGCCTGGTGCTGGTGGTGGACATCCACAAGGGCGGTGTGTTCGCCCAGGCCAAGGGCACCCTGGACCTGCTCCCCGCCCAGGACCGGGCCCGGGTGCTGGGGCTGGTGGTGAACCGGTTCAAGGGCGATGCGGCCCTGTTCGAGGACGGCATCCCCATGCTGGAGGACCTGTGCAGTGTGCCAGTGCTGGCGGTGCTGCCCTGGATGGAGCACGCCCTGGACGAGGAGGACCGGCCCATCCGGATCCCGGTGGACCAGCCGCCGGCGCCGGGCAAGCTCAACGTCGGGGCCATCCTGTCCCCCCGGGTGGCCAACACCGAGGATCTGGCCCCGCTCCTGGCCGAACCGGACCTTCATCTCACCTGGATCACCGATCCGGCCCTGGCGCGCCGCCAAGACCTGCTGATCCTGCCGGGGTCCAAGGCCACCCTGGGCGATCTGGCCCACCACGGCGCCACCGGGATGGCCGAAGCGGTGCGCGCGGCCCACGCTGGGGGCGCCTGGGTGCTGGGACTGTGCGGCGGCTACCAGATGCTGGGCGAGACCCTGGAGGATCCGCTGGGCGGCGAAGGGGGCCCCTCCCGCTGGCAGGGCCTCGGCCTGCTGCCCCTGGACACCCGCTTCGCCACCGCCAAGACCACCGAGGACCGGAGCTACACCAGCCTCTGGCCGGAGCCGGGCCACGGCCTGCACGGCTATGAGATCCACCAGGGCCAGAGCCTGGCCCGGGGCGGCCAGCCCCTGGTGGCGGAAGGAGGCGGTGAGTTGGGCCTTTGGGCGGCCCGGGCGGTGGGAGCCTATCTCCATGGCCTGCTCCAGAGCGACGGCTGGCGCAGCGCGTTCCTGAACCAGGTGCGCCGGGACCGGGGGCTCCCGGCCCAGCAACCCCAGGCCGCGGACCCGCTGGAATTGAGGATCCGCCGCTGGGCCGACCACGTCAGGGACCATCTCCGACCCGGCGCCTGGGCCAGGTTGCTGGACCAGGTATCCCAAAGGGAACCGTAACGGCGACAGTGCCAAACGAACAAGGGGGGCCCGAACCCCAGCTTTTCCCCTGGCGGGTGCGCCGGGGAAAAATTGGCTGTACTCTGCAACCTATTTGCTATTCCAGACACTTTTTTCATGGTTTCGCCCATACCTCATAGGACCAGTACGATGCCCACCTGGAAACCACCCTTGAAATCCCGGGCCTTGGCCTTTTCCGGAGGGCTGCTCGCCCTGTTGGCGGCGCCCGCCGGCCCAGGGCCGGCCCTGGGCAAGACCAGCTACGCCCCGGTGAACCTCACCGAGCCCTTCGCCGACGTCCGGGACCGGATGACCGCCGCCAAGGCCCAGGTGATGGCCCGCCAGCTGGCCCTGCTCAAGCAGCGCTACGACCTGGGCAATCATCCCGCCAGCGGCGTCACCATGTCCCGGGGCAAGCCGGTGCAGGAGGGGGTCCGGGTCAAACTGCCGGCGGGCTGCACCTGGGAGAAGCTGGGCACGCTCGCTCCGGCCGGGATCATGGAAAAGGACCTGTTCCCCCTGGGCTTCCTGCCCCTGCCCCACCCCAACCACCCCGAGGGGGGCATGGTGTTCCCCCGCTTCCACATCAACGAGATCCTCCGCCAGGAGAACCGGGATCTCACCCGGTTCGATCTGGATTTTGATCTGCCTGACCATTTCCTGCCGGAATTCCCCGCCTCGGTCTACTTGACCACCCGGCCGGACCTGGGCGATGTGTCCCAGGGCAAGGTGATCACCATCGACACCCCCAGCCTGCGCGGCGTGAACATCCAGCGCCTGTTCGGCTCCCAGCGGGCCCTGAAGACGGTGGAGGACTTCACCGAGTTCGAGCAGCGGGCCGCCTACTTCGATGGCGACCCGGTGACCGCCACCAAGAAGGGGGTCAATGTCCTGGACCGGGGCAGCCAGGTGCACGACATGGCCGAGTTCCAGGAACTGCTCGATTTCCCCCCGGCGCCCAAACTCAAGGTGGACGGGACCCTGGATCCCCGGCTGGCCAGCGCCGCCGAGCGCCGGGGCCAGGCCCTGTTCTTCGGCAAGGCGGCCTGCGCCACTTGCCACCCGGCGCCCTTCTACACCGACAACCTCATGCACGACCTGAAGACCGAGCGGTTCTACCGGCCCCGGGCGATCAACGCCGCCATGGCCTGCGGGGACGGCCCGATCAAGACATTCCCCCTGCGCGGGGTCAAGGATTCCCCCCCGTACCTGCATGACGGCCGGCTGCTCACCCTGGACGATACGGTGGAGTTCTTCAACCTGGTGCTGGAGCTCAAGCTCAATGCCCAGGAGAAGCGGGATCTGGTGGCCTTCCTCCAGCAATTGTAGGGCCCCGAGCCCCATCCGGAGATCCATGAGATTCCTCATTCTGCTCTACGGTTCCATCGCCTACGTGGCTTTCCTGGCGGTCTTCCTCACCCTGATCGCCTTCGTGGGCGACCTGGGGCTGGCCCGGTCGGTGTCGGTGGGGCCCGCCGGTCCCCCGGGCCCCGCCCTGGCCGCGGATCTGGCGCTGCTGGCGCTGTTCGCCGTCCAGCACAGCCTCATGGCCCGGCCGGGCTTCAAGCGGGCCTGGACCCGGATCGTGGCCCCGGCGGCGGAACGGAGCACCTACGTCCTGCTCTCCAGCCTGGCCCTGGCTCTGTTGTTCCGATGGTGGCGGCCCATTCCCGGCACCCTCTGGGAGTTCCAGCACTCCCTGCCGAGGCTGGGGATGCTGGCCGGATTCTGGGCCGGGGTGGCGCTGGTGCTGGTGAGTACGTTCCAGATCAGCCATTTCGACCTGTTCGGGCTGCGCCAGGCCTGGCTCCGGTTCCGCGGCCTTGCCTACGCCGAACCGGAGTTCCGGCTCACCGCCCTCTACGCCCGGATCCGGCATCCACTCATGCTGGGGTTCCTGTTGACCTTCTGGTGCACCCCCCGCATGACCCTGGGCCATCTGCTGTTCGCCGCTGGCATGAGTTGCTACATCCTGGCCGGAACCCTGTTGGAGGAGCGGGATCTAGTCAGGAGCCTGGGCGCCGCCTACCTGGCCTATCGGCGGGAGGTGCCCCGGTTCTTCCCCCGGCCCTGGCGGCGGGCCGGAAGGGATGGCCGGGAAAGTGCCGGCGTTCGCCCTGGCGGCCGCCGACCCCACGTATGATGGAGACTGATGGGAGTTCTGCCCTTGGCATCGCCCAGCCCGAAAACCTTCATCCGCTTCCTGGCCGACCAGTTCGACCTGGTGGAAGGGCTCTGCCGCTTCACCACCCACAGCCAGGGGGATGTTGAGGACCTGCTGGCCCAGCACGCCAAGGGACGGCCCCTCACCCCCGCCGAATTGGTCCAGACCGGGCTGTTGGACTTCGACGAGGCCCACGGCCGCTATGCGGTTGCCGGCTTCCTCAAGGCCTTCGTCGACCGCCTGCTCCAGCGCCGGCACCTGGTGGACTCCCGGCTGATCCGAGGCGCCGTGGAGGATCTGGTCAGCCTGCGGGAGCTGCTGGAAGCCAGCCTGCGCATCCGCTCCTTCACCCGCACCGCCGACCTGGTGCTCAATGTCCGGGAGCGGGTGGACGATCTGAATGAATCCATCCAGGGCAACCTGGAGGCGATCCGCCGGGCTACGGAGGAGTACCGCAAGACGCCCCCGCGCAGCGCCAAGGAACGCTGGGGCCGGATCCGGGAGCTGTGGGAAGACTATGTGCTCCCCATGCAGGCGATCTTCGTGCCGGACGGACCCTTCGACGAGGCGTCCATGGCCTTGCGCCGGACCCTGGACCACGCCGAGGAACGGGCGCCCCAGGCCGTGCTGGACGATTTCCAGTGGGCCCGGTACTACCTGCGCCGGCTCGGCGGCTATGCCTTCCGGGCCTACCAGGAGGCGGCCCGGGAAGTACAGCCCCTCTATGAACAGGCCAAGCGCAATGCCCAGGTGGCCCTGTCCGCCTCGGCCCTGATCGGCGCCTACCACCGGCAGGCCCTGCACCAGGGCAAGGCTCCCGATGAAGCCCAGTGGGACCGATGGTTCGGTCTCATGGACCCGTGGGAAGAGGACCGCACCCGCAAGCCGTTCGGCACCGCCATCGCCGGCTGGCTGGCCCAGGCCTATTACCGGCGTCCCAACCCGGTCGAGGTGCGGCTCACGCCCCCGCCCAGGACTTTTCGCCTGCCCCTTTCGGAAAAACGGGTGCGCCACCATTTCCTGGCCCGGGGCGGCTACGCCGAGGATCTCCTCAGCTGGCTGCGGGCGGAGTTCCCCCAGGCCAGCCTGCGGGAAACGCTGCGGGCCTATCATTTCCTGCTCAAGCACAGCGTGGTGACCCTGGGCGGGCCTCGCCGGACCCTGGTCCATCCCGAAGCCGAGATCACCTCCAACGAAGTGGAAGGGAGGGGTCGTGGAGCAGCATGAGCTTCCGATGCTCAAGGACGTCTTCACCGAGCTGCGCAAGGGCCGTCACATCGGCCCCGAAGACGCGGCGCTCTATGCCGCCCTGGCCGGGCACCGGGAGGACTACCAGAACCTGTTCGGCGGCCTGGGACTGGACCTGGTGTTCCACAACCGCGGCTTCTTCTACCTGGACGACGAGTCCTCGCCCCGCACCGCCCAGCGGATGGTGCTGTTCGCGGCGATCCTGGTGGAGCACCTGGACGACCAGGGCTGCAACCTCGACCTGGACCTGACCAGCGTGGCCATCCACCCTTCGGCCCTGCCACACCTGAAGCATGAGAAGTACGCCAAGGTCATGGCCGAGGTGGACGTGAGCTCCGAGGAGGCCCTGCTCAAGGTGCTGGACTCCATGAAACGCTACGGACTGGCCGCCCCCGCCCCGGACGGCAGCTGGCGCCTGCGCACCGCGGCCTACCGCCTGCTGGACGTGCTCAACCTGGCCGGCCGGACCTTGCGCGATGCGGGCGAACAACCCGAGCCCCTTGAACCGATGGGGGAGACCCTTTGACCCAGCCCGCCATTCCCGGCCCGCGCAAGCTCATCCTGATCGATTCGGGGGTCTACCCCTACGCCGAGATCGACCTGGAAGGCAGCGTCCACCTCTCCGGCCGCAACAACGCCGGCAAGACCAGCCTGCTGAACACCCTCCAGTTCCTCTACATCGACGACATCAAGCTCATGCACTTCCCCAACTCCAATTTCCAGGGGAAAACCAAGCCGTTCTACTTCAAGGCCCATGGCCGCAGCTCGATCCTGCTGGAGGCCGATACCCGGTGGGGCATCCGCACGGTGGGCTTCCACGGCCTGGGCGCCGCGGCCGGCTGCGACTGGCAGCGGTTCGGCTTCGACGGCCCGTACGCCAAGGAGGACTTCATCGACCCGGTGGCCGGTCAGCCGAGGCCATGGCCCGAGGTGAAGGCCAGGCTCGCCCTCAAGAACTACGTGGAGTTGACCCAGGCCCAGCTCCGCTCGGCGCTGCGGGGCGGCACCGGAGAGCGCAGCGGGTTCCGGCTGGAACTGGTGCCGGGCGGGGGCAACTACGACACCTTCATCGAGGTGTTCCGCCAACTGCTGACCCTGCGCCGGAGCAAGGCCGAGGACCTGAAGAACCTGCTCATCTCGGTGGTGGAGCCGGAACTGACCTCCGGGGATGAGCGCAACCGGGGCACGGTGGCCCTGGGCTCGGTGGTGGGCGAGTCCTACCAGAAGGCCCACGCGGACACCGTGCGCTACGAAAACATCCGCAAGGTCGAAAAGGCCTGCCTGAACCTGTTCGGCGATCAGGACCGGTTCCTGGCCCTCCAGGAAGGGCTGCCCGGGGCCCTGGACAAGGTCTACCAGGAAGCCCGGGCCCGGTTCGTGGACCGCAGGAGCCGGGCGGAAGAGGCCAGAGAGGCCGCCGAGGCGGCCCGGGAGGCCGAGCGGGTGTGGGAGAGCCGGCGCCGGACCCTGGACCAGGAAATCAAGGCCAAGGACCAGGAACTGGGCAAGGTGAACGGCCGGCTGGAGGATGCCCGGGAGGTGCGGGACAAGCTGAACGCGGAACCCCAGGCGCTGCAGGAGGCCCGTCTGGCGGATATCCGGGACAATGCCACCCGGATCCGCATGGATCTTTCGGTGGTCCAGGGGGCCAGCGACCCCAGCGCCGCCCTGCGGGCCCGGATCAGCAAACACCGCCAGGAGCGGCTGACGCTGCTGGAGACCATCGGCCGCCTGCTGGACAGCCAAGCCCCCCGGGCGGCCTGGATGGACGTGCTGGAGGAGTACCCCGACGAGGAGCGGGATCCGCTCCTGCGGCTGATCAACCCGGCCATCCTCAGCCTCCCCGATGGCGGCCAGGGGGTCGAGGTGGTGGAGCCGGCGGAGCTAGGGCGCATGGTCAGCCGGGTATTCGCCGCCGCCCAGGGTGGGGTGTTCCAGGGGTCGGGCGTACGCATCCACCTGGCGGGGCTTCCGGCCCCAGCCCTGGCCATGGAGGACCCCCTGGTGCGCGCCAGGGACATCGAGGGCTACGAAACCCGGGTGGCCCACCTGGAAGGGGAGATCCGGCGCCTGGAGACCATGGCCGAAAACAGCCGGGCCCGGGAGACCCTGCTGGAGACCCTCAAGACCCTGGACGCCGAGGACACCGCCCTGGCCCAGCTGCTGTCCCGCATCGGCGCCTGGGCCGAAGAGGCCGCCAGGATCCCCGAGCTGGAAGCCCGGCTGGCGGAGCTGGAACTGGAAACCGCCAAGCTCAGGGACGCCCGGGAGGAAGCCCTCACCGAGCACGAGACCAGCCGGACCCGGGCCCGGGTGGAGGAAAACCGGGCCGACCGCCTGCTGAAGGAGGCCGCCGATCTCCAGGACCGGATCCTCCGGGATCTGGAACAGCGGGCCCTGCCCCTGGGCCTGGATCTGCTGGAGGCGGATCCGGACCGGCCCGCCCTCACCGACCCCGAATTCACCGCGGCCCTGGGCCAGTTCAACCTGGCCTGGGAGGAATCCATCCGCCTGGACCAGGCCCTGGCCCGGAGGATGGAGGAGATCGAACTCCAGCTGGACGGGATGATCGCCGGCGACCGGGAGGCCAAGACCGCCCAGTTGCGCGACCTGATCGAAGGGCTGCCGGGCCAGAAGGCCCAGCTGGACGCCGACTGGCAGCACATCGCCGTCATCGCCAGGACCTCCTTCACCCTGCTGCTGCGGGATTTCGACACCCTGCAGGCAAGGGTGACCCGGCTCAACCGGTCCATGGGCAAATTCGCCGTGTCCAACCTTTCGGGAGCCCAGCTGCGGCTGGTGGAAAATTCAGCCAAACTCACGGTGCTCAAGCGCTTCACCCAGGAGGAAGGCCTGTTCGCCGACCCGTCGGGGCTGGCGGAGCAGGCCCGGGAACAGGTGGGGGAGTGGATCAAACAGGGCCAGGTGTTCCGGCTGTTCGATCTGTTCCACGTGGAACTTGAAGTCACCAAGGACGGGGAAGTGGAGATCTACGCGTCCATGGACGCCGAGAGCACCGGCACCGCGGTGACCTTGAAGGTGATCCTGCTGGCCCACCTGTTGCGCGATCTGTTCCGCACCCGGTCGGAGGTGCGGCTGCTGGTATTCGTGGACGAACTGGACACCCTGGACGACGTCAACCAGGAGACGATCCGGGAGTGCTGCCGCACCCTCGGCTTCACCCTGATCATGGCCTCCCCCAACCCGGCCAACGCCAACCGACTCTACTTCCTCCGGCCGGAGGGCAAGGTCACCTACATCTATCCCGAGGAATCCCTGGAGGTGGTGTTCACCGACGAGCCCGGGATGGAGGACCCGCCCGCCGAGGCAGCCGATGCCGATCTCGATCAAGCTCCTGCGTGAGTTGCTGGATTCAGGGAAACTTCCCCTCAGCCGGTGGTCCAGGGCCGCCCTGGCCGAATTGCGGACGCCCATGGACGCGGGGCTGCTGCGCAAGCACCGTCATGGCGCCGGAGAAATTCTCGAAGTCGTGAGCGCGCCGGAGTTCCGAGCCTGGGTGCTGAACCAGTTCCCGGGCATCCTGGGCGGCACCGCCGGCGTGGGCCCGAGGTCCGCCAACGTGGGCCTGGCCCGGAACTCCAAACGGGGCGCCAGGGGCCTGGGCGTCTATACCGTACGGATCCGTGCCCACCGGATCCCGGCCCAGGCTTCCCCCCAGGCCCGGGAGGCCATCGCTTCCCTGGTGGACAGCACCGGGCGGTGGGGCGGATCCTCCCTGCTGCTGGAGCTTCCCGCCGGCGGCGGCCCGGCCACGGGCCCGGCCCTGCCCGAAGGGGTGCGGGTCATGACCATCGAGAACCAGGAGACCTTCAACCATTCCGGGCAGCTGGCGGCCCACGCCGACCTGTTCCTGCAGGCGGGGACCGGGGGCAGGATGAGGAAGGAGTTCATCCTGTGGCTCGCGGCCCAACCCACCCTCCAGGTCATCCATTACGGGGATTTCGATCCGGTGGGCCTGCAGGAATTCACCCTGCTCCTGGCCGCCATGCCGGGGAGGGTGGAGTTGTTCCTGCCCGAGGGGATCGAGGAGCGGATCCAGACCTTCTGCAACCGCGGCCTGCTGGATTCCCAAGGGAGCCGGGCGATCCTTGCCGGGCTGCCCCGGGGCCTCCATCCCGCCCTGGATCGGGTTCTCCGGTTGATAGCCCGCCATGGGCCCCTGGAACAGGAGGCGTTCCTGGTGCAGATGGCGGAACGGAACGCTGCGGATCGCCAGAACCCGGAATAGGATGGTCCTGGACCAAGGGGAAATGACCATGCGCAAGCTCGCCACCTTCCTGATCGTCCTGGGTGCCGGCCTCTGGGTGGGCTGGTGCGCCAGCCAGGCCCTGCCCCGGCGCTACGCCGTCGCCGCCCCCCGGGCGGTGACCCCCAGGGGCCCCCTGCCCCCGGGCGAGCAGTCGGTGGTGGACCGGTTCAAAGAGGCCCGGAGCTCGGTGGTCTACCTCACCTCCCTGGCCTACCAGCAGGACTTCTTCTCCCTGGACGTGCAGACCGTCCCCACCGGCACCGGTTCCGGCTTCATCTGGGACGCCCAGGGCCACGTGGTCACCAACTACCACGTCATCGAGGACGCCCAGGAGGTGGAAGTGGCCCTGGCCGACGGCACCCGGCATAAGGCCAAGCTGGTGGGGGTCGCCCCAGAGAAGGACCTGGCGGTGCTCCAGATCCAGACCAAGGGGCTGCAGTTGCGGCCCATCCCCATCGGCAGCTCCGCCGACCTCCAGGTGGGTCAGAGCGTCATGGCCATCGGCAACCCGTTCGGCCTGGACCAGACCCTGACCCTGGGCGTGGTCTCCGCCCTGGGCCGGGAGATCCAGAGCGCCACCCGGCGCCGGATCAGCGGGGTGATCCAGACCGACGCGGCCATCAACCCCGGCAATTCCGGTGGGCCGCTGCTGGACAGCGCCGGCCGGCTGATCGGGGTCAACACGGCCATCCAGAGCACCTCCGGCAGTTCCGCCGGGATCGGCTTCGCCGTGCCGGTGGACACGGTCAACCGCATCGTTCCCCAGCTCATCTCCCGGGGCCAGTCGGTCCGGGTCGACCTGGGCTTCGATCCCATCCCCGACACCTGGGCCGCGGACGTGAAGGTGCCCAAGGGCATCATCGTCGGCCGGGTCCGCCCGGGCGGTCCCGCCGACCGGGCCGGCCTGAAGGGCCTCACCCGCCAGGGCCGGGGCTGGCTGCTGGGCGATGTGGTGCTGGGGGTCAATGGCCAGCCGGTCAAGGACATGGACAAGCTGCTGGATCTGGTGGAGACCGAGCCGGCCGGGAGCGCCGTCACCCTGGACGTGTACCGCCAGGGCCAGCGGATCAAGCTGACCATGCCCCTGGAAGCCGGGGGGACCAGGCTCTAGACCCGTTCGAATACCGTGGCGATCCCCTGGCCCATGCCGATGCACATGGTGGCGACCCCGGTCTGGAGGTCCAAGGCCCGCATCTGATGCAGCAGGGTGGTGATGATGCGCGCCCCGGAACAGCCCAGGGGGTGGCCCAGGGCAATGGCGCCGCCGTTGAGGTTGACCTTGGCCTCCAGCTGATCCAGCAGTTGCAGATCCTTCAGCACCGGCAGCGACTGGGCCGCGAAGGCCTCGTTGAGTTCCCACAGATCGATGTCGCTCGCCTGCATCCGGGCCCGGCCCAGGGCCTTGCCCACGGCCGGCACCGGCCCGTAGCCCATGATGGACGGATCCACCCCGGCGGTGGCCATGGCCTTGACCCGGGCCATGGGCGTGAGCCCCAGGGACCGGGCCCGGTCCAGGGACATCACCAGCAGGGCGGAGGCGCCGTCCGAAACCGCCGAGGAGTTGCCGGCGGTGATGGTGCCGTGCCTGGGATCGAAGGCCGGCGCCAGGGCCGCCAGGGCCTCCAGGCTGGCATCGCCGCGGATCACCTCGTCGTGCTGGAACAGGACCGAGCCGCCGCTGCCGTCATGCCCGGCCACCGGAACCAGCTCGGCCTTGAACCGCCCCTGTTCCTGGGCCTCCCAGGCCTTCCGGTGGGAGCGCAGGGCGAACTGGTCCTGGGCGGCCCGGTCGATGCGGTGCAGCTTGGCCAGGAGTTCGGCGGTGAGGCCCATCATGCCCGAGGCCTTGGCCACATGCTTGCTCAGGGCAGGATTGGGGTTGACCCCGTGGCTCATGGGCAGGTGGCCCATGTGCTCCACCCCGCCCACCACGAACACTTCGCCGTTGCCGGTCATGATCGCCATGGCCGCGGCATGGAGCGCGCTCATGGAGGAACCGCACAGGCGGTTGATGGTCTGGGCGCTGACCGAGTGCGGAATTTCAGTCAGCAGGGCGGCGAAGCGGGCGATGTTGAATCCCTGCTCCAGGGTCTGCTGCACACAGCCCCAGATGACATCCTCGATTTCGGCCGGGTCGACCTTGGGGTTGCGCTGGAGCAGCGCGGTGATCATGGCCGCCGACAGGGTCTCGGCCCGGACCTGGCGGTACATGCCGCCCTTGGACCGGCCCATGGGCGAGCGAACGGCATCAATGACGACGGCTTCTTGCATCGGTCACTTCTCCTGGTGGAAGGTCGAGCCGGCCTGGGCCAACTGGAGCATCTGGACGGTGGGTTCGTAGAGCCGGCCCAGGAACTTGAACGGCTCCGCCGCCACGCAGAGCGTTCGCAGACCCACCGCATCGGCGTAGCGCAGGGCCCCGCCCCGGAACGGCGGGAACCCCAGACCATAGACCAGGGCCAGGTCCAGCTCCACCGGGGTGGCGACGATCCCATCTTCCAGACAGCGGGAGGACTCGATGATCATGGGCAGCATCATCCGGTCGACGATGGCCTGGTCGGTGACCGCCTCAGCCGCGGCCGGAGCGGCCAGGGGGGCCAGAATGGCGTTGGCCTCCGGGTCCACCTGCTTCACCGGCACCCCTTTCTTGTCCGGCAGGTAGACGTAGAAGCCCTTGCCGTTCTTCTGGCCGAACCGTTCCCGCTCGAACATGGCCCCGATGGCGGTCTTGCCCGCCTGGCCCATCCGGTCCGGGTAGGCCCTGGCCATGACCGCGCTGGCATGGTGGCAGGTGTCGATCCCCACCACGTCCAGCAGGTAGGCCGGTCCCATGGGCCAGCCGAAGCGCTCCATCACCTGGTCGATCCGGCGGAAGTCCACCCCGTCGGCCACCAGCCGGGTGAACCCGGCGAAGTAGGGGAACAGGATCCGGTTGACCAGGAATCCGGCGCAGTCGTTGACGACGATGGGGGTCTTGCCCATGGCCAGGGCATAGCCCACGGTGGTGGCCACGGCGCGGTCACTGGAGGCCCGGCCGCGGATGACCTCCACCAGGGGCATGCGGTGCACCGGATTGAAGAAATGCATGCCGCAGAAGTTCTCCGGCCGCTTCAGGGCCTCGGCCAGGCGGGTGATGGAAATGGTGGAGGTGTTGCTGGCCAGAATGGCGTCGTCCTTCACCTGGCCTTCAAGGTCGGCCAGGACCGCCTGCTTGATCTGCTCATTCTCCACCACCGCCTCCACCGCCAGGTCGATGGTCCGGAAATCGCCATAGGCCAGGGTCGGGCGGATCCGGGTGAGCGCCGCGGCCATGCCCGCCGGGCTCAGCTTGCCCCGCTCCACCCGTTTCACCAGCAGCTTTCCAGCCTCGGAGAGCCCCAGGGCCAGGGCCCCTTCCTGGATGTCCTTCATGACGATGGGCGTGCCCTTGACCGCGGACTGGTAGGCGATGCCACCGCCCATGATGCCCGCGCCCACCACGGCAGCCGATTGCACCGGGGTCCCGCCCTTGGCCAGCTTCTTGGCGATCCGGGCCACGAAATGATCGCCCAGGAAGATCCCCACCAGGTTGAAGGCGGTGCCGGTCCTGGCCATCCGGGCGAAGGCCTCGGCCTCGATGGGCAGCGCCTGGTCCCGGCCCAGGGTGGCACCCCGCTGCATGGCCTCGATGGCCGCCACCGGGGCCGGGTAGTTGGAACCGGCCCGGCCGGCCACGAACGCCTTGGCCCCCTCGAACACCATCATCGCCTCGGTGGCGTTGAGTTTGAGCGGGGAGACCTTTTCCAGCCGCCGAGCCCGCCAGTCCCTCTGCCCGGCCATGGCCTGGCCCAGCAGGGCCAGGGCGGCCGCCCGCACCTGGCCGGGGGCGACCACCGCGTCCACGATCCCCATCTTCAGGGCGTCATCGGCGCCGTACTGCTCGCCGCTGGCGATCCACTCGATGGCGTTGTCGGCCCCGGCCAGGCGGGAAAGCCGCACGGTGCCGCCCCAGCCGGGGAAGATGCCGAGCTTGGTCTCGGGCACGCCGATCCGGGTGCCCGCGGCCATGACCCGGTAGCTGGTGGTCAGGGCGAACTCCAGTCCGCCACCGAAGGCGAACCCGTTGATGGCGGTGACCGTGGGGAACGGGAAATCCTCCATGACGGCGAACATCCGGTCCACCCCCAGCAGCCACTCGGTCAGCTGGGCCTCAGTCTGTTTGAAGTAGTCCAGGAACTCCGTGACGTCCGCGCCGACCACGAAGCAGTCCTTGGCGCTGGTCACCAGAAGTCCGCGCACTTCCGGCGCGCCCTTGAGCAGGCCCAGCACCTCGCCCAACTCGGTCAGGGTCTCCCGATTGAACTTGTTGACAGAGTCCGACTTGAGATCCAGCCGCAGTTCGGCCACCCCGCAGTCCAGCAGCGAACAGTCCATGGTCTTGCCTTCGAATCGCATGGGGGGAGGCCTCCTGTGGCGGGGTGGACCGGAAAGATGCTCGGCCCAGACAGTAGCACAGGTGGAAAAAAGGGGTGGTTTTTTGAGTTGCGGAGTCTACCGGGTGCGTCCAGCGAGGTCGGCGTTCCCGCGCCGCTTGAGCCCGCCCGGGGCCATTCCGAACCGGCGCTTGAAGGCGCGGCTGAAGGCCGCTTCGCTGCCATAGCCCAGCCGGTCGGCAGTTTCCGCCAGGGTCAGGCGGTCCTCTTTCAGCCAGATGCTGGCCAGGTGCATGCGCCACCCGGTGAGGTAGCTCTTGGGCGAGTCCCCCATGAGGCGGGCGAACCGCTCCGCGAACACCGCCCGGCTAAGGCCGATGCTGCGGGCCAAGGATTCCAGATCCCAGGGTTGCCCCGGCTCAGAATGCATCAGGGCCAGGCTGCGCCCAATTTGCGGATCCTTCATGCCTTGAAGCCAGCCGCACGCGCCCATGGGGCAGCCTTCCATCCATGTTCTAAGGGCCTGGATGACCAGCAGTTCAACCAACCGAAGCAGCACCACCGGCGAACCGGGACGCGGATCGGCGACTTCCCGGGCCATGGCGTCCAGCGTCGGTTGCAGCCAGGCGTAGGCGTCGCGCTCGGTCTGGCGGAGCAGGATCGTGTCCGGCAGCCGCTCCACCAGGGGATGGGCCGTGATCCCGCTGAAGGTCAGGCCGCCGCAGAAGAGGACGCAGCGGGGGCCGTCGCCAGGCACATCCAGGACGGAGGCCCCAGGTGCCGTGGGGCTCAGCGGCATCTGAGCCACGGGAATCAGGCGGGTATCGGGCCGGTCCAAAAAGGAGTGCGCCTTACCCCGGGGCAGCAGGACAAAATCCCCGCTGCCGAGGAGCAGGGTCCGCTCACCCAGGCCCAGGCAGCAGGAACCTTCCGCCACGTAGTGGAAAGTGGCCCCGTCCCGGTCGGGGAAGGACATGCCCCACGGGGATCGCAGTTCGCTTCGGCAGTAGAAGCTCTCCCGCAGGCGGAGTTCCTGAAGGAGGTGGCTCAGGGGATCCGGCCCCGACCCGGGGCAGGAAGCGGCGTGGGGTTTCGGCATGGTGATCCAGACGAAAGGTCATGTAATTAAGGATTTTCATCATAGAACATCCTGGCGGAGTCTTCCATGATGGAAACATCAAATTTCAGGAGATCCCCATGAAAATCCTCGCCCTCAACGCAAGCCCCCACCTTCACGGCAACACCCGTTTCCTCCTGGACCAGGTATTGGAGGCCGCCCAGGCAGCCGGAGCCGAGACGGAACTGCTGCAGGTCAACCCCTTGAAAATTCGCGGCTGCCAGGGCGACTATGGCTGCAAGGCCAGCGGCCGGTGCGTCATGCAGGATGACATGCAGGGCGTCTATGACCGGATCGACCAGGCCGACGCGGTGGTCTTCGGCTCCCCCATCTACATGTGGAGCATCAATGCCCAGTTGAAGACCGTACTCGATCGTCTCTTCTGCTACTTCAACTCCGATCTCACGAGCCGTCTTCCGCGGGGCAAGCGCTCGGCCCTGCTCGTGGCCCAGAACCAGCCGGATGGGGAGAAATTCCGGGGCGGCCTGGACCTCACCACCGGCGCGCTTGAACTCATGGGCTTCGAAGCGGTCGAACTCCTGGTGGCCCAAGGGGTGGGCGGAATGGAGGACGCGGCGGCACGCCCCGATCTCATCCACGCCGCCAGGAGCCTTGGCGAGCGCTTGGCCGTGCCACCGGAAGCCGCCGGTTGACATCCCCTCCACCCTGTCCTTGCCGAAGATCTCCTGGCCGGGCTTTTGGTGCTAAATATTCCCTTTGAGTCCAATTTCCACGGCGGCGGCCTTCATACCTTCGATGGTGGTTTCGGTGAGCGCCGGGATTTCCACCCCGAGCATGGCCGCCCCCTTCTCGATGACGCTCCGGTCCACCCCGGCGGCGAAGGACCGGTCCTTCCACTTCTTCATGACGGACTTCACCGGCAGGTCCAGCACGCTCCTGGATGGCCGCACCAGGGCGGCGGCGGTGACCAGTCCGGTCAGTTCGTCGATGGCGAAGAGGGTCTTTTCCATGAGGCTGAGGGGCTCCACATCGGAACAAATGCCCCAGCCGTGGGACACCACGGCCCGCACGTAGGCTTCCGGCCAGCCATGCTGGTCCAGGATCTCCTTCGCCTTGGCGCAGTGCTGGTCAGGGAAGCGCTCGTAATCGATGTCGTGGGCCATGCCGACCAGCCCCCACATGTCCTCGTCTTCGCCGTGGGACCGGGCGATGTGGCGCATGACCGCCTCCACCGCCAGCGCATGGCGCTGGAGGCTGTCGCTGGGGACGTACTCCACCAGGAGTTGCCAGGCTTGTTCTCGGGTCGGTTTCTGGGTCATGGTCTTCCTCTCCAATTATTAGATGATAGGACGGAGCAGGAAAGTCCAGGCCGGAGACAACCCATAGAAGCCAGAAGGGGCCTTCAATCATGGAAGTGTGCTTTACGTTCAGACGGACTATTTGCAAAGTTATCCTTACGTATTTTCTAATACTTTTAATATCACCATTTCCATCCAACTAGCAGCCGTTGTGGCGTTCACGCCGCTACGGCTGCTTGTGCCCCGCACGGTCGCTCAATCCAGCCAGGGCACCAACGGTGCTAGAATTCAATCCCCTCCTGCGCCCCGATCCCGGCCTTGAAAGG
>Ga0302279_10000857_pt1 | contig 44707 bp, 30 predicted proteins | sample III_Bog_N3_3_FD_194541 | JGI IMG/M metagenome (GOLD analysis project Ga0302279, IMG submission 194541) | Peat permafrost microbial communities from Stordalen Mire near Abisko, Sweden - III_Bog_N3_3 | ecosystem: Environmental > Terrestrial > Soil > Wetlands > Peat | place: Sweden: Abisko... | reverse complement strand
CAGCCGCGAAGCATACCACCAACCATTCGGGACCGCCTCGATCAAAGTGCGAGACAGCGGCCGGTCCGCACCCGCCTGGCCCACCGCATAGCAGGCCACCAGGCGCGCATCCCGCAACCGCCGCGCCCCCAGCCGCCGTGCCACGGTCGCCCGCCGCCCGGTCGCATCGATCAGCCAACGCGCCTTGAACGTTTCAGCCGAGGTTAGGCGGACCGTCCATTCCGAACCATCCCGCATCATCGCCGCGACCCCGGCGGCGCGCCAGCCAGCCCCCGACCCGCGCGCCGCGGCCCGCAACGACGCATCGAAACCGGACCGGTCGAGCCGCCAGCCGGGCCCGTCACGGTCGCGCAGCGCATCGGTGGCAACCAGATCACTGCTGCCCCAGGCGGACAGCGTGCCGCGGATCGGCGTGTGCGGACCCTCGGGACCGGGGCGCGGGAAATCCAGCGCTTGCAGCAGGCGCAACGCGGCCCCCGGCAGGGCCTCGCCGACCTTATGGGCAGGCGAGACCGCATCGGCGAGCAGGACCCGAACCCCCGCGCGCGCCAGGGTCTGCGCCGCCGCGGCACCGGCCGGCCCGGCGCCCGCGACGACCGCATCCCACACCAAGACGCGGCCCTAGCGGTGCCGGACGCGGATCGACCGGAACTCGTCAAGCTGCTCCTGGCTGCTCCAGCCGGCGCGCTGCGCCCGCGTCACCGGGTGCGCCGGTGCGCCGAGGAGGTGGACGGCCTGGGCGGCCATGGTGCGAAGGCGGCTGCCGGCCAGGGTCTCCACATACATGACCGCGGGGAAATACGGGTCGTCGGCGACCCCCGGCCGGTGCTCGACGATGCCCATGGCGCCGAAATGCTTGATCATTTCCATCATCACTTCCGGGGCGGTGCCCTTCAGGGCCCGGAGCCAACTGGCCCGCCGGTTGAAGGCGGCGATCCGCGTCTCCCGCGGCAGATCGGTGTTGAGCACGGTCTGATAGTCGTCCTCGGTCAGCACCTGGTTCGGCACGCGCGCGGGCCAGAAGGTCGGCAGATAGGGGTCATAGGCGGAGTCGTAACCCGATCGGCAGAACGCGGTGTCGCCTTGCCAGGGCAAGGCCATCCAGCGGCTGATGTCGCCGGGTCCCTGCGCGTAGAGCGGGCCGCCGGGCTGCAACACGATCGGCTGGGTCAGGGTCGGGCCGTAATCCGGTTCGGTCTGGCCGGCGGGACGGTGGCGGATGCGGAACGGACTGGCATACATCGACGCATGCCGCATCGGCCAGGTCATCTCGCAGCCGGGGTGGAACGCGTCGGCCAGGCAGAAATGCAGCGCCGCCTTGTCCAGCATCGCCGGCTGGGCCGCCAGCGGCACGTCGGCGAGGGTGCGGGGTGGGGTCGCGTCCGGGTCCCAGTCGTTGATGAAGTCGCCCGCCACCCAACTTTGCAGTAACGACTGGCGCACCGATGACAGCGCCAGGTTGTTGTTCGGATCATTGGCCGAGAACGATCCGAAGGCGTCGCCGTACATCCATGGCCAGGGGCGGGGATCGTCGCTGGTCGGCTGGTAGGGGCGGAACGAATTGAATATCACCTGGCGCAGCTCCGCCCAGGGGTCAGACGAGCCGGCCGGGACCTGCGCCAATTTCGCGATCAGATCCGGATCGTTGAAGTCCATCGGGCAGCCCTTGCCGAACATCGTGGCGAAACCCGCATTGACCCATTGCAGGTTCGACAGGCGTTGCAGCACCGGCAGGATGTCGTTGCTGAACGACACCGTGGCCGGCATCGGCAGCCAGCCGGACTCGATATAGGTATCGACCAGCAGGTCGTAGAAGGTGCGCCAGCCGACGACATCCGGCGCGTAGTTCGGCGGCGCGACCACCACCCAGGCGGGATCGACCGGCACCGTCTGGCCGGCGATGCTGACCGTCGCCGTCACCGGCCCGTCGGAGATGTCGTCGTACCAGTCGTCGGCATTGTTGAAGCTGTTCGGATCGGCGGGGTTATAGACCGGCGCCCCCGACGGCGAGGCCGATTGTCCCGTGCCGCCCAGCACCAGCAGCCGGCCCGCCGCATCGGTGCGGATTTCCCCCAGCGGCACTGGCGTGCCCTTGAAGGTGCCGGTATCGAAGCTATGTTCGGCACCGCCGGAGACCGACTTGCCAGCAATACTGCGCGGCCCCGGATCGATCGCGAGCGTGCCGCGCATCGGCACCACCACCTTGGGATTGCGCCGCGGGACCGACATCGTTGCGGCCTCGGGGATGTCGAGGGCGGCCTGGAACTGATACCACTGCGCCTTCTTGTTCGCGAGATGCGCGGTCCAGGTGATGTCGGCGTTGTCGGCGTTCAGTTCGCGCACCACCTCACCCGCGGCGTTGTAGCCATACAGGTGGAACAATGCCGCCTCGCGCTTGAGGTCGCCCGCGGCATCGCGGTAGGTGCCGGGTGGTTGCGGCGCCGGTTCGGTGACTTGCGGGCCGATGTAATACGCCGTCGCGCTGTCGCCGATGCGGGCGATGCCGATCGCGGGATGGATCGCCGCGCGCACGATCGTGGTGTCGGCGCAGGGCGCGTTCTGCACCGCGGGGCGCGGCTCGTCCGGCTCCCCGGTCGGCACGCCGTTCACGTCGCGGCGGAGTTCGGCGGCGGCGGCATAGACCACCCGGCGCACGTCGGCGATGGAGCCTTCCGGACGGTGGTCCTGCGTCACCCGCCAGATGTTCCAGGACAGGTTCTCGCCATAGGCCGCCTGGCCGCGCGCATTGATGTCCTGCTGCGGCAGGATCAGGTCGGCGACGTGGACGGGCGGGCTTTCGGCTTCGCTCCAGCGCACGGTGGCCTGGTCCAGCGGCATGGTGGCGGGGTCGGTGCGGAATTGCACCATGAAGCGGAAGTGCGCCTCGCCCTGGTTCAGCCGGTCGGCGAGGTCGGCGGCGAGGTAGGTGGGATCCGGCGGCGGCCCCGCGGGCGGGGGCACCGCGGTCGCCGGCTCCAGCTTGTATTTCACGAAGCGGCCGGGGCCGAAGGCGAAGGGCAGCCCGCTCCAGTACGGGGTGCCGAGGACGCTGCCGACCGGCCTGGCCATTTCCTTGAGCAGGCGGTCGGTTTCCGGGTGTTTGCACAAATAGGGGCCGTAGTCGCCATCGACGACGCCGGCCTTGGTGAATTCGCACATGTCGTAGGCGGTGTTGACGAAGAACACGTCGAAATTCTGCAGGATGAAATCGAAGGTGGCTTCATCAGGCTGGCCGAAAATCTTGGCGCCCGGGACTCCGAACAGCTTGATGCCGATGCCCAGGGTGCTGGTGTAATCGTTCAGGGTCGGCAGCGTATCGGATGAAAACCGGACCCGGGCCGGGTATTCGCGGCCGGCAAACAGGCCGATGCGCAGGTCATCCGGCAGGTCGGGGCGGATGCGGAACATGCCGTTGACGACGCCATGCGGCTTCAGGAAGACCGGACGCAATGCCGGGCATTGGCCCTTGGCGATGCGTCCTGCCTGCACCATCCCGACGAACATCTTCACCAGGGCGGCGGCGGGATCGGCTGCACAATCCACCTCGGACGCCCCCGCCGCGTCCGTTGCTGTCAAGCGATGAGTCATATCTTCCTCCCGTTTACCCCGCCTGTCCGACCGGGCGCATTCATTCGGCTGTCATGTCATGCATGAACTGACCGTCGGGAGGCTATACCGGCAGGGCTTCGCGCGTCCAGCCGGTATGGTGTTTCAAGGCGTTACCGAAGGGTATCCGCCGGCACCCGGGCGATCGGGCGGCGTATTTTTGCTCGCCACGGTTGGGCGGAGCTCCTCCCCGCAGCCCGCGCCACCAAGGATTGGCGTCAGCTCACCCCTCGCCGCGCCAGGGGGGCGATAAATTGCGGTTCGGTGTCCCACGGGAACAGGATCCAGGTATCCTGCGAGACCTCGGTGACGAAGCTGTCGATGATGTCGCGCCCCGCCGGCTTGGCGTAGATGCAGGCGAAGTGGGCTTTCGGCAGCAGGCCCCGCACGACCCGAGCGGTTGTTCCGGTATCAACAAGATCGTCGACGATGAGGAAGCCGGTGCCGTCGCCGGCCGCAACCGGGGCTTTGGTCACGGTCGGAACCCCGCGCTTTTCCTCGTCATAGGTGACGATCGAGACGCTTTCGACCAGCCGGACATCCAGCTCGCGGGCGATGATCGCCGCGGGGATCAGCCCGCCGCGGGTGACGGCGACGATCCCCGCGAAGGGGCCCTTCTCGATCAGCCGCCAGGCGAGCGCTCTGGCATCGCGGTGGAGCTGGTCCCAGGTGACGGTGTAATAATGCGTGGCCATCCCCGCATGGTCGGGGCAAAGCCGGCCGCGCGCAAGAGCATTTCGGCGCGGGTCAGAACAGCCGGCCGCCGTTTGGCACCTTGAAGTCGGGCTTGATCAGCACGACCGACCCGTCGTCGTCGGGCATGCCCAGGGTCAGCACCTCGCTGATGAAGGGGCCGATCTGGCGCGGCGGGAAATTCACCACGGCGCAGACCTGGCGTCCGATCAACTGGTCGGGTTTGTAGTGCGCGGTCAACTGGGCCGAGGATTTCTTCACCCCGACCTCCGCCCCGAAGTCGATCGTGAGTTTGATCGCGGGCTTGCGCGCCTCCGGGAAGGGCTGGGCATCGACCACGGTGCCGACGCGGATGTCCACCCGCTCGAAGTCGGTGAAGGCGATGGTGTCGGCCATGGACGGATCCCCCTTTGGTGCGGGGCGCATCATGGCATGGCGTGGCCTGATGTTGAAAGGCGGTTGCCGAGCCGGGGTTGTGGCGGTCCGGCGCCTGAGCATTGTGGGGGAATTTGTCGATCACCCGAAGGGACACGGACCGTATTGCACTATGGATCAGGGCCGCAAAAACCGGGACCTGGGATCGATCGAAGCCCGCCGCACGCAGTGTCCATGGGCGACGGGCGACGCTTCACCGCTTGATGCGGCGGCGGCGGATGACACCCAAGCCAGCGAGCGCTGTCCCCAGCAGGGCAAGGGACATGGGTTCAGGTGTGTCCACGTTAAAGTCATAGGTCACGACGACGCTCACCGCACCGGTATCCGCGGCGCTGAGATTGATGCCGGTTTGGGCACTGCCGACATAGCTGCCGACTTCGCCAAAATCCATCGACCAGGCGCTGAGGAAGTCGCTTGCCGTGGTTGACGTCAGCGTCGTGGACCCGGCCCCCACCAGATTGGGCGAGGTGGTTGTTGCGAAGGGAGCCTCACTGATCGGAAAGATCGCATTCCCGTAATAGCCCGAGGTGACGATCAGGGGTGACGTGGGCGTAAGCTGCGCGGTGATCGATGCGGGCGCGCTGTTGAGGAACAGAACATCCTGGTCGGCGGCGTACCAGGTCAACATCGTACCAGTGGTGTTCATTCCGGTCACTGTGCCGGAGATGTTGTCTGTGACGGCGATGCTGATCGAAGTGAGCGTTTCGCCAACGGTCCCACCGGCGCCATAGAAGCCCAGGAGATTGATCGCCTCGCTCGGAATATCCCCATACCCGTACGGCACGGCGGTCGCCGGAAAGGAACCAGATTCCGTGACCGTCCCGGCAGAGGCGCTTCCGGCCGAGGCGGCCAGCGCGGCGAGTGCCAGACCGATATAGAGAAGCTTGTCGGCTTTAATCATGTGATCCTCATTCCTCGACATCGCGTCGCCCAATCAGTAGCAAGGACAGCAGCAAGGACAGTAGCAAGGAGCGTGCCAGTGAGAGTATTTACATATTATCAATAGGTTAATGAGTCATCAGGTGGCGCTCTCATCCGTAGTTGTAAAATCGGCCGACAAACCGCCCTCAAAGTTCCGCCGGGCTTGGCTGGCAGGCCGATCCTGGCCGGCGAGTCCGTGCAAACGGCGGCGCAGCGGCCGGAAAGTGTAACGCGGACTTTACATCCTACGAGCGGTCGAGAACGGGCTACCCCGGCCGCCGACCCCGCGGTTGCCAAACGCCACCCCCACGGCGAATGGCCGGCCGTGTCCCCGCACGACCACTGCCGCACCCATTTGGCCAGCCTGTGGGAGGAAACCAGGGCCAGGTTGGGCCAGCCACCATGACCCGCGACGGGGTGGCGCGCACGCGAACTGCCGCTATGCAGGCGGCGAAGGGCGCCAGCACAAAGCATCGCTGCCCGCTGTTTTCGGCACCTGGCTCGATTGGCTCCGCGAGGCCCGCGATCGCCAGGCCGACATCGCCGGTCAGCGGCACTTTGGGGTCGGATTTTCTTGCCCGGACCTCGCGCGCCGCGTCGGTTGGCCACTGGCGCCAGTACGTGGCGAGGCCGATGCCGCGGTCGCTGACTTCGGACTCCGGCGTTGTGCGGACGCTCTCATCGCGCCGGATCGAGATCGGAGCCGACATCGCCCGGTGTCCCTGGAAAACCTATGGCGGCAACGCTGGGCGGGCGTGTCGTTCGGTCAGGCGATTGCGCCTCTGCCGCCGATAACCGGGACTGGCTTCACCCCGCCCGCGGATGTGGGAATATCAGTGCCTCACGTCGCAGGCCAGGGCCCGCAGCGCCGCCCGGTCGCGCAGTTCCACCCCGGTGCGGGTGATCGCCACCATCCCGTCCCGCTTCATATGTGCCAGCACCCGGCACACCGTCTCCACCGTCAGCCCCAGATGGTCGGCGATATCGGTCCGGCACATCGGCAGGTCCAGGACCGGCGGCTTCTGCCGGCCCAGGCGCCGGTCCATCTCCATCAGGAATGACGCGATCCGTTCCGAGGCGGTCTTGCGCCCCAGCATCACCAGCCGCTCATGCGCGAGGCGAAGATTGCCCAGCGCCAGCGCGTGCAGGCGGCGCGCCAGAAGCGGACGGCCCTCGGCCAGCGCCTCCACCATGCGCCGCGGATACCGGCGCAGCACGGCGTCGCACACGACCTCGGCCGACAGGTCATGCGTGCCGATCACATCCAGCCCGAACATATCGCCCGCCAGCAGGAACTCGCCAACCTGGCGCCGCCCGTCCTCCAGCAGCCGGACCGAACGCACGCAGCCGCTGAGCACGCGGTAACAATAATCGGCGGGATCGCCTTCGGCATGGACTTCCTGGTCGCGCTGCAGCCGGATGGTGGTGCCGAACTGCTCCAGCAGGTCCAGCGGATCCGGTTGCGCGACCCGGCCAGTAACGGGGGCAATGCCCCTGGCGACGGTTGCATGGGGGCTGATTGTGGCAACCTGCATGACTCTCTCCGGCGATTGAAGTTTGCTGTTGCCGGTGGTGTATCGGCATGACGCAAGGCGCAAAATTCGGTATTGGACGTACGGGATAGTACGTAACGGTGGGCCGGCAGGGGATTGGGCGTGGCGGAAACCGGTGTGGTCCATGTGGTGGACGATGACGCGGCGGTGCGGGATTCGCTGGCGGTGCTGCTGCAATCCGCGGATTTCGACGTCCGCACCTACGCGTCCGGGGCAGACCTGCTGGCGGCCGGCCCGTTCGGCGGCTCTGGCTGCATCCTGACCGATGTGCGGATGCCGGACATCGATGGCCTGACGTTGCAGCGCAAGTTGGCCGAATCGGGCAATCCTCTGCCGGTGATCGTCATGACCGGCCACGGCGACGTCCCCATCGCGGTGGCCGCGCTGAAAGCCGGGGCGGCCGACTTCCTGGAAAAACCGTTCGACGACGACCACCTGATCGGCGCGGTCCGCGACGCGCTGGCCGTCAGTGCGCGCGCGGTTCGGCAGGCCGTTGCGGCCAGCGAACTGGCCGTTCGCCTGGCCAGCCTGACCCCGAAGGAGCGTGAGGTGCTGGACCGCCTGGTCGCCGGCCAGCCCAACAAGGTCATCGCCCACGAACTCGGATCGAGCCCGCGGACGGTGGAGGTCCATCGTGCCCGGGTCATGGAAAAGATGGCCGCCCGCAGCGTGGCCGATCTGGTTCACATGACGATCGCCCTGGCGCAGGCCGGGCGGGATGCGCCGCGAGGTTGACCTAGGTCAACGTGTTTTCCACCGAAAGAGCGGATACTGGCGAAAGTGCTGCCAAGGCCGGCAGCGACCCGACAGAACGGTGGAGACGTGCAATGCAGGACGGGCACCGCCCTGTCGTGGCGGTGGTGGATGACGACGCGGCGGTGCGGGACTCGTTGAAATTTCTGCTGGAGATCGCCGGCTATGACGTCGCCATCTTCGCCTCGGCCTGCGCCTTTCTCCAGACAGGCGCGGGACAGCCACCGGATTGTCTGTTGGTGGACCAGCACATGCCGAACCTCACCGGCCTGGAATTGCTCCGCCGGCTGCGTGATGCCGGGCGAAGCCTGCCGGTGGCGCTGATGACCGGCTCGCCCTCCGCCGAACTGACCCGGCAGGCGCTTGAACTGGGTGTCACCGCGGTGCTGGAGAAACCGGTGGCCGACGATGTGCTATTCCGCTTCCTGGACCGGTCGGCGACCTGAAAATTCTTGCTCTTGCCGCTGCGTCGCGTATCACTTGAAACATGAGGCAGCAGGCGGAGGACGGAGAGGAACAGGCAACGGCCGAATCGGCGTTGCTGCGGTCCATCCTGGAGACGGTACCGGACGCCATGATCGTGATCGACGAACACGGGCGAATCCAGTCGTTCAGTGTCGCGGCGGAGCGGCTGTTCGGCTTTACCGCCGATGAAGTCCGTGGCCAGAACGTGAACATCCTGATGCCCGGGCCGTACCGGGAACAGCACGACTCCTACATGGACCACTACATGACGACCGGTGAGCGGCGGATCATCGGCATCGGCCGCGTGGTCATGGGCCGGCGCAAGAACGGCAGCACCTTTCCGATGGAACTCTCGGTCGGCGAACTGCACCAGAACGGCGTCCGCCTGTTCACCGGCTTCATCCGCGACCTGACCGAGCGCCAGCGCACCCAGGCGCGTTTGCAGGAGCTGCAGAACGACCTGCTGCATGTCTCGCGGGTGCGGTCGATGGGGCAGATGGCGGCGGCGCTGTCGCACGAACTCAACCAGCCCTTGACGGCAACCACCAACTACGTGCGCGCCGCGCTGCGGCTGCTGGACGCGCCCACGCCGGACCTTGACCGGATTCGCCAGGCGCTGTCCCTGGCCTCGCAACAGACCTTGCGCAGCGGTGAGATCATCCGCCGGTTGCGCGCCTTCGTCTCCCGCGGCGAGGTGTCGCGCCGTCCGGAAAGCATTGCCAAGCTGATCGAGGAAGCCAGCGCGCTCGCGCTGGTCGGCGCACAGGAGCGCGGCATCGAGGTCCGGATTGACGCCACTTCGGACGTGCCGCTGGTCGGCGTCGACCGGGTGCAGGTCCAGCAGGTGCTGATCAACCTGATCCACAATGCGGTCGACGCGATGGAGGCCAGCCCGGACCGTCACCTGACGATCAATACCAGCGTGTGGGAGACCAAGGTGCTGGTGGCGGTGGCCGACACCGGCACGGGCATCGCGCCGGCGATCGAGGCGCAGTTGTTCCAGCCATTCGTTTCCACCAAGCGCGAGGGGATGGGCATCGGCCTGTCGGTTTGCCGCACGATCGTGGAGGCGCATGGCGGCCGGCTCTGGGTCGATCCCAATCCAACCGGCGGCAGCATCTTCCGATTCACCCTGCCCGCCGCCGGGGAGCCGGAGACGGGCACGCTTCCGCTGGACGATCGTGCGCATGACTGAACCCTGCGACCTGACCGCCGTCGAGGCCCGCCGCCTGATCGGCACCAAACGCCTCGCCCCAAGCGAACTGCTGGAAAGCTGCATCGCCCGCATCGAGGCGGTGGACCCCGCGGTCAACGCCATCCCCGCCCGTGACTTCACCCGAGCCCGAGCGGCGGCCCGTCAGGCGGACCAAGCGGTCGTCCACGGCGACGAGCTGCCGCCGCTGCACGGCCTGCCGATCGGCATCAAGGACCTGGAGGAAACCGGCGGCCTCGTCACCACCCATGGCAGCGTCATCTTCCGTGACTTCGTCCCCGATCACGACGAACGGATCGTCGCCGCGGCGCGTGCGGCGGGAGCGATCGTCGTCGGCAAGACCAACACCCCGGAGTTCGGCGCCGGCGCCAATACCCGCAACGCGGTCTATGGCGCGACCGGCAACCCCTTCGACCCGGCGAAGTCCTGCGCCGGCTCCTCGGGAGGATCCGCCGTCGCTTTGGCCACCGGGATGGTGCCGATCTGCACTGGATCGGACACCGGCGGGTCGTTGCGCAACCCGGCGTCGTTCTGCGGCATCGTCGGGTTCCGGCCCTCGCCCGGCCTGGTGCCCAGCGACAAGCGCGGCCTGGGGTGGAGCAACCTGCCCGTTCTCGGTCCCATGGCTCGGACGGTCGCGGATACCTGCCTGCTGCTGGGTTCGATCGCCAGCGACGACGCGCTGGACCCGCTGGCGACCACGGTGCACGGGCGCACGGTCCGGCGCGCGGCGGATTTCTTCCCCCCGCCCGCGGTTGACCTGTCGCGGCTGCGGGTCGCGATCACCCCGGATTTCGGCTTCGCCCCCACCGAGGCCCACATCGCCGCGGTCTTCGCCGAAAAGACCGCTTTGTTCCGCCCTGTTTTCGCCCACGCCGAAGACGCGACACCCGACTGCACCGGCACCGACGAGGCCTTCGAAGTGCTGCGCGCCCTGGCCTTCCTGTCGGCGCACCAGGACAAGGTGCTTACCAGGCCGCAGGATGTGGGGCCCAACGTCCGCGCCAACGTCGCCGAAGGCCTGCGCTACACCGCGGCCGACGTGGCCAGGGCGATGACTTTGCAAACCGCGATCTACCGCCGCTGGCAGGGGTTCTTTCGCCACTGCGACGTGATCCTGACACCGTCGATCACGATCAGCCCGCGCTCCTGGCGCGAACTGTACCCGGCCGAGATCGACGGCAAGCCGACCCGGACCTACTTCCACTGGCTGGCACTGGCCTACGCGGTCACCGTCCCCGGGCATCCCGCGGTGTCATTGCCGCTTGGCGTGGACCGGTTCGGGATGCCGTTCGGCTTGCAGATCGTCGGCCCACGGGGTGGCGACGCCTTTGTCCTCGGCGTCGCCGCGGCGCTGGAAACGCTGCTGGCCGCGGATCCCCGCACCGCCCGGCCGGTGCCGGACCTGGCGAAGCTGACAGCGGCGCGCCCGATCAGCCAGGCCGAGGGCTTCCTCGGCTTCGACTGACCCGGCTGCCGTCAGGCCGCCCGCACGGAACTCAGGAAGCTGTTGACCTCCCGCCGCAAGACGCCGGCCTGCTGACCCAACTGGTCCGCCGCACTCAGCACCGCCGCCGCGGCCGAACCGTTGTCGCCCAGGCCCGCCGACATCTGTTGCAGGCTGTGCGCCACCTGCTGCGTGCGGTGAGCCGCTTCCTGGATGTTGCCGGAGACCTCCTGGATCGCCGAACTCTGCTGATCCACGGTCGAGGAAATGGCGGTCGCGATTTCCTCAACCCCATGCACGGTCTGGGAAATGCCCTGGATCGCGGCCAGCGCCGCATTGGATTCGGCCTGGATCGACGCGATCTGCGCGCGAATGTCCTCGGTGGCCTTGGCGGTCTGGTTGGCCAGGCTTTTGACCTCACCGGCGACGACCGCGAAGCCCTTGCCGGCCTCACCGGCGCGGGCCGCCTCGATCGTGGCGTTCAGCGCCAGCAGGTTGGTCTGCGCGGCGATATCCTGGATCAGTTTCACCACGTCGCCGACTTTCTGCGCCGCCGCGGCGAGGCCGGCGACGGTTTCGTTGGTCCGGCGGCCTTCGTCCGCGGCTTCCCGCGAGATGGTCGCGGCGCGCGACACCTGGCGGCTGATTTCCGATCCCGTCGCGGCCATTTCCTCCATCGCCGCGGCGACACCCTGCACGTTCATCGTCGCCTGTTCGGCATCGGCCAGCGCGGAGCTCGCCTGCGCTACGGCAGACTCGGCAGTGCCGGTCACCTTGCGCGCCGCCGCCCCCATGTCGCCGCCAGCGGTTGCCACCGCTTCGACGACGCCGCGCACTTCCGTATCGAACCGGTCGGCAAGGCTCATCATCGACTGGCGCTTTTCCGCCGCGCCACGCTGGCGCTCCGCCTGCTGTTCCTGCTGCAGGGCGGCGACCCGGCCCGCATTGTCCTTGAACACCGCGACCGCGCGCGCCATGCCGCCCAGCTCGTCCTTGCGGTCGGCTCCGGGAATGGCAACGGCCAGGTCGCCCTCGGCCAGGCGGGTCATGCTGTCGCGCAGGTTGCGGATCGCCTTGCCGATGTCGCGGTTCACCAGCCAGGTGACCGACAGGGTCAGCGCCAGGATCAGCCCGCCGATCAATCCGAACCAGCCGAGTGTGGCGTAGAAGGTCGCGTCGAGGTCATCGGTATAGGCGCCGGCGAGGATCACCGCCTGCCACGGGGCGAAGCGGGCCACATAGGCGATCTTCCCGATCGGCTGCGTCTGGCCGGGACGCGGGAAGGTGTAGGAGACCACGCCTTCGTCGCTGGAACGCAGCGCCTCGCCATACAGCGCACTCAGCGGCCGGCCGGCGCTGTCGGTCGCAGCGATTGCCTTGCCTTCGCGCGAGGGGTCCGTGCCGTGGGCGATGACCATGCCGGTCAGCGAGGACATGGTGACGTAACCGCTGCCGCCGTCGAAGCGCATCGTGTGGATGACCTCGCGGATCCGGCTGATCGCCTGGTCGTGCGTCAGTGTCTTGGCGTTGACCTGGGTTTCCAGCCCCTGGGCGAGGGCGAGCGTGGATTGGACGACGGCGCGCAGCTTATCCACCCGGTCCTCGGCCATGCGGTCGCGCAGCATCAGCGCACCGCACAGGATCGACGCAACGACCGCGAGGGCGGACAGGCCGAGGAGCAAAGCGAGCTTGGTACGAAGCTTGAAGTGACTGAGCATGGTCTTGGACATCCGGTCAGTGAGTGGGTCCATCCGACCCATTAAACTGGCGCATCATCCGCCGCGGCGATGAACAACCGGTTAACGCCGGGCCGCTGATGTGACGACTGTCACAAATTTTCCGCCCCGCCGGTTATCGCACGGTCTTCTTGATCGATAGGGGGTCGGCCTTGGCGCATTCCATGCCCCGCCGGTGATCCTGCCGGCGCCGGATCATCTGGTCGATCCGCTCCGTGCCGGGACAATTCTTGCCTCAGCCCTGATGGGATCCTGTTGCCTTTGGACGATGTCCCGGCCGGTCTCATCCGCGCGTGCGGTCCGCCTCCATCGCCGCACGCCCCAGCGCCATCAGCGCCAGATCGTCCTGCGGCGGCTGGAACAACGCGCCGCGCGCATCGCGGAAGTAACGTTCAAGCGGCAGCGCCCGGGTCATGCTGAAACCGCCCGCCACGCGCAGGGCCGTTTCAGTAACGGAACATGCGGCGTTGCTGCACAGATACTTGCAGGCCGCGACCGCGGAGGCCAGCGCCGGGCCGGCCAGCACGCCGGCCGCGGCGGCGCGCGCGGTCTCGTGCAGAACCGACCGAGCGGCGCGCAGTTGCACATCCATCTGGCCGATCCAGGCCTGGATGTGCGGCTGGCCGGCGATCGGTGCGCCCAGCGCCGCCGGCACCCGGTTGTTGGCGTAGTGGCACGCCGTGTCGCACGCCGCCTGGCCGATCCCCAACGAGATCGCCGCCAGCGGCAAGGCCCAGGCGCTGGCGCCCTGCGGCCGGCGCGGGCCGCCGACCTTCACCCGCTCCACGATCCGGGCATCCGGTACGAACACCCGGTCGTAGATCACGTCGTAATTGCCGCAGCCCCGCAAGCCGAGACTGCCGCTCCAGGTGTCCTCCAGCGACAGGCCTTGTGAGCCGCCTTCGACCAGCGCGCTCGCCAGTTCGCCCTGCGGCGCTTCATCGGTCGCCGGCAGCACCACGGCGGTGGCGAGGAAGCGCAGCACCGGTGCACCGGTGACGAAGATCTTGCGGCCGCTGACCAGCCAGCCGCCTTCCGCCGGTTCCCCGGTCATCGCCGGCAACCCGCCGCGGGAGATGCTGCCGAGTTCCGTTTCGGTCACACAGTTGTTGATCGTGCCGCCCGCGCGCGCGATCGTGCCGCAGATATCGGCGAGCACGGGTTCCGGCCAGGCGCCGGCATCGATCACACGACCAAGCAACGAATAATGCATCCCGGCGACCAGCGCGGTGGAGGCGTCGGCGCGGCCCAGAATTTCCTGCGCCAGCACCAGGTCGAATACGCTGGCACCCTCGCCGCCATAGGCCACCGGCATTCCCAGGCGCAGATAGCCGGCTGCGTGCAGATCGTCATAATTGTCGCGTGGGAACACCGACCCGACATCGTTGCCCTGCACCCGTTCGGCGAACCGCTCCGCCAGGCGGCCGGCGCGGTCCATAATCTCGGTCTGGTGTGGGTCCGGCGCGCGCAGGCCGGGCATGTGCGGTGTCGTCATGGCAGAACCGGCTCGCCCAGGGTCTGCATCAGGCGGTTGGCATTGGCGAACATCGCCACCGCGTTGGTCAGGTCGTGGATTTCCAGATCCGACATGCCGACGGCGCGAAGGGGTTTCAGATCATCGATCGTCATGTCGGCGGGCGAGCGGGTCAGTTTCGCGGCATAATCCACCACCGCGCGCAGCCGCGGCGGCAGCGGCGTGTCCAGGCCCTGGTCATATAGCGCCTGAATAACCTCGGGATGTTTCGTCAACTCGACAAACCGGCGCGCGTGCACAGACGAGCAATAGACGCAACCGTTGATGATGGAGACGACGACCGTTGCCAGTTCACGCTCCGCCCGGCGCAGTCCGCGCGGCACATACATCACGGCGTGAAACAACGGCGAGCGTTCCGCCAGCGAGTCCACATCATGTGCGAGTGTCCGGAAATATTCGGAGCTCGCCTGCGGGCTGCCGTCCAGCGCGGCACGCTGCGCCGGTGTCGCGGTCGCCGGGTCCACCGGCGCCATCCAGGCGGACCAGCCAACGGCTTCTAAAGTGAAACGGCTCATGCGGCTGGGTCCTTGGCGAGCAGCGCGAGGCCGGCGGCGGCACGCACCTGGTAGCTGACGAAGGCGACGATCTGGGTCAGCGCGACGATGTCGCGTTCGCTCAGGCCGATGTCGCGCAGCGCCTGGATATGCGCGCGCGTGGCGGAGCCGGGGGCGGTGGTGACGCGGGTGACGTGGCCCGCGATCGCCGCTTCGCGTGGGCTGGACGCATCGATCGGGCCGTGCTGGTCCAGCATCGCCTGGTAATGCGCGGCCAGACCGGGATGGCCGGACAGGGATGCGACCCGTTGCGCGATCCAGGCGCGTTCGGCAAGTGTCAGGCCGCCGGGATCGGCGGGGGACAGCAGGACGTCGTGGCTGCCCTGGGAGTGGCGCATGATCTCCGGCCGCTCCGAGCGGGCGGGGACGGGGCCGGTGAATGCGGCCAGCAGGTCGGTCTGGGTCATGCGGTCAGGGTGTAGCCAATCCCGGGGCGGGAACAAAGGGGCTTGCTTGCCCCGGCGGACCGTCAGCGCTGCGTTGCGGAAACATGGCGGCGTTTCGTGATTGCGGACCCGCGATGATCCGGCGTAAAGCTCATAGAGTGGCGTCGTGAGCACTCCTGATCCTGCGCCTGGCAAAGGCGAGGTTCGTTGTGACTACAATAGTATGGATCGGCGCCGACGGCGGAGATTGGGCAACCGGGACGGACTGGTCGCCGGCACCCGGGTCCTCGACCGGGGCCGACGCGATCGTCATCACGCAGCCGGGCACCTATACCATCACGGCGGATGCCGCGGAATCCGTGGCCTCGGTTCTGCTGGACTCGCCGGATGCGACCCTGTTGCTGGACGCGCCGCTGACGGTCTCGGGCGCGTTTACCCTGGATGCCGGTACGGTGGTGTTCGACGGCGGGCTGCTGTCCGCAGGATCGGTCGCCCTGAACGGCGGGCTGGTGACCGGGACGACCATCGACATCGAGTCCGGCCGCGCGATCACAGGCACGAACGGGACGGTGGATGCGGGTCCCGGCGGCGTCATTCTGCTGACCTCCGGCGGATCGACCGTCGAAATCGGGGCCGCGGTCACGGCGGGCGAGATCGCCGGTCTTGCCACCTACATGATCCAACCGGGCGGCGGGGCAACGGGAAACGAGATCGTCTCGGTCTCGCTGCCGGCGACCGACACCTGGACCAACACAGCGGGTGGCGTGTGGTCGGTGGGCAGCAACTGGTCGTCCGGTTCCAACGCGCCGGCGGCCGCCGATACGGCGATGATCACCGTGCCGGGCATCTACACCGTGACGCAGTCCGGCACGACAACCGTCAGCGGCCTGGTGTTGGACGATCCAAACGCTGATTTGGTGGTCAACGGCAGCCTGGATGCGAGAACGCTGACGTTGAACACGGGCACACTGGACCTGAACGGCGATCTGGTAAATACGACTGTCCTCGACAATGGCGGCACGTTCGATAGCATTTCGGGAACACTTGAAAACATCACCTGGCTCGGCACCATGGCGATTGGGCCGAATTATTACACTCTTGACGATATTCTGACAATCACGGACGGCCTGACCGTCCGGCAATCTGATGGCACCGCGCCAGGTGATCTGAAGGTGAATGCACCGATACGAATTTTGGACAGCGAAACGCTGGACAATATGAGCATCGACCTGAGTGGATGGGCCGGCCTTGGCGGCCCAGTCAACCCAACAACCACGCTCACACTCGGCCCGAATGCCCGTATTGAGGCGACAGCCAGATCGGGCACGCCAACATTAGATTTTCATACCGTTATAAATAACGGAACGCTCGAGGTCGCCAATGGTTCTACATTATCGGTCGAGACAGGTCTCGGCGGCAGCTTTCTGAACACCGGCTCCATTGTACTGGACGGCCCACAAAGCGTGCTCAATGTGGATGGCCCGTCACCTGCCGAGGTATTCTCCAATCTGGGGCAGTTCACGCTTAACGGCGGCCAGATCAATGTGGCAGGAACCTATGTCAATACGGGACAAACACTGTATGTCGATGCCAATGGACAGATTACGCCAAGCGGAACCGACGCCGGTGTTGGCCTCTCCGGAACCATAATCGGTGGCACAGTCGTCAATCAGACTGGCGCTTCGATCGAGTTGAATACGGCAGCCATCGTCTTGTCCGGAGTCCAGTGGACCGGTCCCCTGATTTTAAGCAACAGCAACGTTGACATCGAAAGTGGTACAACTGTTACGGCACTGGGCGGTGGCGCTGACACGATCACGATCCTGGCTGGCGTTTTGAGCATCGGAGAGGACCTGACGGGTGCCACGACCCTGAACAACCTCACCATCCAGATCGGCAGCACGCTGGACTCTCCGTTCGATCAAGGCGTCCTGGCAGGCGGTCCCGGAGGTCTGATACTCGGCACAGATTCACGCCTGACCAGCACGGCAGGAATTGCCGAGATCGATGGTTCCTTTATCAATCGAGGGACGGTCGAATTCAGCGGTAGCGGCGGGACTTTCGACGGTGCTACGCTCGTCAATAGCGGTGCATTCAGTATCGTATCAGCGGCATCCGCCACCTCAGTTCAACTTGGAAATCCCTATTCGCCGTACACGTATCACACTGTGCTGGTGGATAATCAAGGATCCATTTCGGTAAGCGGAGCTGGCGCAGCGCTTTACCTGACCGCAGCTACCGTACAAAATGAAGGCCGCATTACGGTTTCCGACGGCGCACAACTTGGTTTTGACAATGTTGGCACGTTCACGTCAACAGGCACGGTGTTCATTGCAGATCCAACCAGCAGCGTCGCTATCACCGGCAGCTTCACGGCGGCTGAGCTCGCAAACGTCAGTGGCGGGGGCGGTACTCTGCTCATTGGCGGCTCACTTGGCGACCATGCTGTGCTGGACAATACCGGCAACACGTTGCGTATCGGAACCGCCGATGCATTCGCAACGCTCGTGATGTCTGCTGAGCCGGGCGCCGGAAACTTTGGAACCATTTTTGGCGGCACAATTCTGGTGGATGCTGGCGGCGTGCTCGATCTGTCGGGCACATTGAGCGGCGTCGCAATCGCCAACGACCTTGTCTTGAACAACGGCACTCTGACCGTTCTGAACGGGCTTGACGTGACATCCGAAGGGACCGGCCAGAGCCGCGTCGATCTGGACGCTACCACCGTCAACCTCGTGCAGTCGCAGACGCTGAGCAACTACGCAATCACGGCTGCGGGCGGGACGTCCTTTCTCAGCACCGGCGGGACATTGACCTTAGGTGCCGATACCACCATCGCAGCCATGGCGTCGAATGGCGCGGCATTAGCGATTGACGGGGAGTTCGTTGACTTCGCCGGCGCTTACTATGGACCCGCAATTTACCCGATCGGCGGATATCTCGTCGATAGCTCACTGATAAATCTCGGCACTATCAGCGCGACCGGGTCGGGCAACGACATTATCATCAACACGCGAACATTGATCAACAGTGGAACGATAACGGCCGCGCTGGGCGGCACGTTGGACATCGAAAGCGAAAGCCTGATCAATACCGGTGTCGTCGGGCTGGCCGATGCAGCCTCGACCCTGATCCTTGGCGGCTCGGCCACCGCAAGTCAGCTCAACGCAATATCGGGCAGCGGCGGTTCTCTGGTTGTCAACGGAACCCTGTACAACACCGGCAATACCATCGCTGCCGGCACCGGTGACTCATTCTCGAGCGTTGTTCTGGGTTGGACCGGACCACTCTATTTTGATAGTGTCATTACCGGCGGCGCTATCCGCACCGATCCGGGCGGGACCATGGCGTTCAACAACGTCACTTTGGATAACGTCCAAATTCAGACCCCCTTCAGCTTGGACAACAGAGCCAGCGTCGACATCAAGAACGGGCTGGAACTTGCTGCGCCGATCGGCAGCTCGGCATCGGTTTCTATCAGCAACGGGAGCACTCTGGGCTTCCTGGACACCGAGGCCTTGGACGACCTCACGATCACCGTGGGACAAGGCAGCAATTCATTGACCGGCACGAGCCTGACCCTTGGGGCCGGCGTCAGCCTCGGTTTCGGCTCGGGCGACACCGCGGCGAGCATGGCGCTCACGAGCGGGTTCTTGCTCAACGACGGTTCGATCGCGGTCAACGGGCCGAATAATGAACTCACCATCGCGGCGCCAACCTCGCTGACCAATGAAGGCCTGATCCAGGTGAGCAACGGGGGCCATCTGGTGATCGGATCGGGCGGCACCTTTTCCTTCAATAACACAGGCGTCATCGCCCTCGCCGCCGACGGAACGGTTGAGTTCGCAAACCCCTTCGCACTTGGCACAATCACATTTACCCCCGGCATGGACGAGAAACTGATCCTGGATTCTCCCGGCCCTCTGACAACTGCCAGCATCCAGAATTTCTCCACCGATGACGCGATCGAGTTCGGCAACACCCAGACTATCGTCGCAGCCTTTTTCATATCCGCCGGTACGATCAGGGCGATCACGTCAGACGGCCTCACCCATGACATCGCCGGGGTCACCCTGGCGGCCGGGACCGGCACCCAGCTCGCCGTCGGCATCGATCCGGCAACCGGCGATGCCGTGATCCAGATCGCATCGGGCAACACCCAGACCTGGACCGGCAGCGCCGGGTCCAACCTCATGACGACTGCGAACTGGCAAGGCAGCCCCAGCCCGCCGCCCGACCGCACCGATGCTTTGGACTTCACCGAAGGTGGTGGTGGCCTGACCGGTGCCCGCACCGCCCAGTCGCTGCTGTTCGAGGGCGGCACTGGCTGGACCCTAACCGGCACCCTCAACGCGTTCGGCATGGCAACGCTGGGGCAGGATAGCGGCAGCAGCGGCAACCTGACCGTGGGCGCGTCGGGCACGCTGCGAAGCAACGGCGTAACGGTCGGTGACGCCGGGCTCGGCAACCTGGCGATCCAGTCCGGCGGCACCCTCATCACCACCGGCGGCACCGCCGTCATCGCCAATACCGACTCCGCCGGAGGATCTTCGGTCAATGTCACAGGTGCAGGGTCGGATTGGCGCGTTTATGGCCTGCTCCAGGTCGGCAACGCCGGGTTCGGCCAACTGACGATCTCCCAAGGCGCCACCGTCCTCGCCTATGGCCTCGACGCCGGCGTCACCGCCCAGGGCGTCATCAACCTGTCCGGCACTGGTTCCGAGCTCGACTTGAGTGGTGACGCCACCATCGCCGACGCCGGTTCCGCCACCCTGTCGATCCTGAACGGCGCCACCGTCGTCGGCACCGACCTCACGGTCGGCGCGCAAGGCACCAGTTCCGGTGTCCTGACCCTCTCGGACCCCGGATCGTTGCTGGACCTCAGCGGCACACTCTTTATCGGCACCGCCAACGGCACCGGCGACCTCACCGTCGGACCCGGCGCCACCATCATTGCCGCGTCAGTGCAGCAGCAAGGCCAGATCGTGCTGGAAGGCGGGCTGCTCGATCCCAACGTCATCAACGTCATGTCCGGCCAGAGCAACGGCGGCTACGGCGCGGCGGGCGATCCGAACGGGATCATCGACAACGACGGCACCCTGCTCGCCAAGGGCACCACCAAGCCCAGCCAGACCGTGCAGACGTTCCTGGGCACCATCGTCGGCCAGGGCATCATGCAGATCGATGCCGGCTCAACGATGGAGCTGACGGGGCCGGTTCTGTCCGGCGCGCCGGCGGTCGATATCAACAACAACGGCACGCCGGTCGCGGTGCCGAGCGCGCAGACGGTGACCTTCGAGGCAACGTCCGGGGCACTGCAACTCGATGACATAGGCGGGTTTGGCGGCACGATCGCCGCCTATGACCCGGGCGATCTGTTCGTGATCACCGGCGGCCTGCTGTCCGGCCTTGGCGTCGCCAATGGCAACACGTTGACGCTGAGCGACAACGGCGGCACCGACCGGATCACTTTCGCATCCGCGATCAGCGCGGGCCAGTTCGCGATCGTAAACAACGACACGATCCAGGTGGTGCAGTGCTTCGCCGCGGGCACGCGGCTGCAAACTGCGCAGGGGCCGACGGCGGTGGAAACGCTGCGTGTGGGCGACAGGCTGCTGACCATCCAGGACGCCCGATCCGAACCCATCCACTGGATCGGCCGCCGAGCGGTCAACTGCGCAGCCCACCCGAGACCCGAACAGGTCTGGCCCGTTCGGGTCCGCTGCGGCGCCTTCGGGCCGAAACAGCCGGTGCGCGACCTTTGCCTGTCCCCTGATCACGCCGTCTTCATCAACGACGTTCTCATTCCGGTCAAGTATTTGATCAACGGCACCTCCATCGCGCAAATCCCGTGCGACACCGTCACCTACTACCACGTCGAGCTCACCCACCACGCGGTGATCCTGGCCGAGGGCCTGCCCGTCGAGTCCTTCCTCGACACCGGCAGCCGAACCAACTTCGAGAACGGCGGCGGCGCCATCGCCCTGTTCCCGAACTTCACCAGCCTGAAGTGGGAGACCGAAGGCTGCGCCCCCCTGGTCGTCACCGGGCCGGACCTGGAAGCGGCCCGCAGGCATGTGGCCGCCCGCACCCGGCCGGCCGAACCGAATACCCCTTGCCGTCTCGCCCCGACACAGGCAATTTCCGCGACATGAGCGGTATGAATTCCACCCAACCGGCCCCCCCAGTCCAGGCTCCGGCCACCCCCCAGGCCCCGGCCGCGGAGGCGGCGGCGCAGACCCTGCCCACCGGCGAGACCGCCGAACAGGCCCTGACCCGTGCCCAGGCCGCAGCCCAGGCCAAGCGCTTCGGTGAAGCGGCGGGCATCTGCAACGACGTCCTCGGCTCTGTGCCCGACCATCCCGCGGCGCTGGCGCTGCTGGGCATCATCTCCGCCATGGCCGGCGATCCCGAACGCGGCGTCGCCCTGCTGCAACGGGCGGTGAAGATCCGGCCCGGCAACGCAAGCTGGTACGCCCATCTCAGCTCCCTGTGCCGCGCGACCTACCGGATGGACGAAGCGCTGGCGAGCGGGCAGGAGTCGGTGCGGCTCGATCCCAATAATGCCGACCATCTGGTCAACATGTCGCTGATCTTTGTCGATGTGGACGATCGGGACCGCGCCGTGGCCTGCCTGCTGCGCGCGCTGGGCCTGAAGCACGACCACGCCGACGGCCATCTGGCGCTGGCGCAGAACCTGCTGGCGGTCGGCGATTTCGAACCCGGCTGGATGGAATACGAATGGCGCAACCTGACCGAGGCCGGCAAGGCGACGATGCCCGCCATGACCTCGGCGCATTGGAACGGCATGCGCATCCCCAACGGCCGGCTGCTGCTGGTCGGCGACCAGGGCTACGGCGACACGATCCAGTTCGCCCGCTACATCCCGATGGCGGCGGAACGCTGCCAGGAAATCGTGCTGGGCTGCAGCGCCGAGATGGGGCCGCTGCTGGAGAAAATCCCCGGCGTGAAGCAGTTCTGCCACCGCTGGAACGACGTGCCCGGCCACGCCGCGCATGTCCGGCTGTCCAGCCTGCCCTATCTGTTCCACACCATGCCGGACGCGATCCCGGCGGAAGTGCCATACCTGAAAGCCGATCCCGTCCGCATCGGCTACTGGCGGGACCGGCTGAACGCACAGCTTCCCGCCGGGGTGAAGCGGATCGGCCTGGCCTGGACCGGCCGGCCGACGCATCCGAACGACAAGCGGCGCTCCATGCCGCTGTCGCGGCTGCTGCCACTGGCCAATGCCGGCCCCGCCGCCTTCGTGTCGCTGCAAAAGCCGATGCCGCCCGGCGACGCGGCCACTCTGGCGCAGTTCCCCGGCATGACCGACATCGCCAACGACCTGACCGATTTCGGCGAGACCGCGGCGGTGATGGAGAATCTGGACCTGATCGTCACCGTCGATACCGCCATGGGCCATCTGGCCGGCGCGCTGGCGCGTCCGGTGTGGATCCTGATCCCCAAGGCGGCCGACTGGCGCTGGCTGCTCGACCGCTCCGACAGCCCCTGGTACCCGACCGCGCGTCTGTTCCGCCAGGACAAGCCGGGCGCCTGGGACCCGGTGATCCAGTCGCTGCACAACGCCCTGGGCACCTACCTCAGCGGCAGTCCGGCCCGCATCCCCGAGGGCGCCGCCGCCAACTGATCCAGCCGGCGCAAGAACCAGGAGGCATCCGCTGCGACGCCGCGCTAGGCTGTCGCGATGAACCAGCAGCCCGATCTGGCCCCTGAAGGCCTCGCCGATGACATTGCCGCGTCCGGTTACGCGATCCGTCCCCTGCTGACCCCGGCCGAGTGCCGAACCGTGGCGGCGCTTTATGCCGACGACACCCGGTTCCGCAAGCGCGTGATCATGCAACAGCACGCCTACGGCCGCGGGGAATACAAATATTTGTCCTACCCATTGCCAGACCTTGTGACCCGGCTGCGAAAAACACTGTATCCGCCACTGGCCATCATCGCCAACGCCTGGCGCCGCAGCCTGGGCGAAACCGGCGCCGAATTTCCGCCCACTTTGATGGAATTCCTGGCGAAATGCCACGAAGCGGGCCAGACCCGGCCGACTCCGCTGCTGCTGCGCTACGGGCCGGACGATTTCAACTGCATGCACCAGGACCTGTACGGCGCGATGGCGTTTCCCCTCCAGGTCGTGGTGTTGCTCAGCGATCCCGGTGCGGACTTCACCGGCGGCGAGTTCATCCTGATCGAACAACGCCCCCGCGCGCAGTCCCGGCCCGAGGTCGTGCCGCTGGCACAGGGGGAGGCGGTGATCTTCCCGGTGCATCATCGTCCGGTGGTTGGTACCCGGGGGTGCTACCGTCTGACCATGCGGCACGGCGTAAGCCGGGTTCGCAGTGGGTTGCGGCAAACCCTGGGGATCATCTTTCACGACGCGGCATGAATCCAGCCAGGGCGCCAACGACCCTGATGAAAGATATACTAACCTCTAGATTCGGCGATTCCCCGCACTACATGACAGTGGCATTAACAAGGAGCCACACGTCGATGCCGAATTCCCGCGTATCAAGCCCGAACAACGAGCACATGACCGATGTCCATTACCTCGGTCACCCCGACGCGCCGCCGCCGCAGACCCGCTGGGCGCAACCGGCGCACGGCAGAGCCGCCTCGCCGGCTTACGTGGCGGCCTCCGCGACCACGCATTCCGCGCCGAACACCCCCGGCGCGATCACGCTGTCCCAAGGCACCGGCACTAGCCTGATGGTGAGCTGGACCGCCCCGGCGATTGATGGCACGCACGATGCCGCGGCCGGGTTCAACCTGCAATACGTCCCCGCCGGCACCAGTGGCTGGACTTCGGTGCCCGGGGTCACCAGCCCCTGCACCCTGACGGGGCTTGCCGCCGGAACGGCGATCAACGTTCAGCTTCAAAGCTTCAACGCCGCCGGCGCGAGCGTTTGGTCGGCCACCAGCACACTGACGACCGCGGTGGCCACCCCCAATGCACCGAACACGCCCGCCGCCGCAACGCTCGCCCAGGGCAGCGGGACGAACCTGACGGTGACCTGGGCCGCGCCGGCGACCGACGGCACGCACAGCGCCGCCAGCACATACAACCTGCGATCCAGCCCCGCCGGTGCCGGCACCTGGACATCCGTGTCGGGCGTCACCAGCCCTTGTACGCTGTCGGGCCTGACGGCTGGCGCCGCCTACGACGTTCAGATCCAGGCCGCGAACGCCGGTGGCAACAGCGGCTGGTCCGCAACCAGCACGCTGACGACGGCCGCGTCGGCTTACGTGCCGAACACGCCCGCCGCGGTGACCCTGGCGCAGGGGAGTGGCAGCAACCTCACGGTCACCTGGACCGCCCCGGCGACCGACGGCACCCACAGCGCCGCCACGGCGTACAGCCTGCGGTCCAGCCCGTCTGGCGCCGGTACCTGGACGACCGTCTCGGCGGTCACCAGCCCCTATACCCTGACCGGCCTGACGGCTGGCGCCGCCTACGACGTGCAGATCCAGGCATCGGACACCGCTGGCAGCAGCGCCTGGTCCGCAACCAGCACGCTGACGACCGCCGCGCCGGTTTACGTGCCGAACACGCCGGCCGCGGCAACCCTGGCGCAGGGCAGTGGCAGCAACCTCACGGTCACCTGGACCGCCCCGGCGACCGACGGCACCCACAGCGCCGCCACGGCGTACAGCCTGCGGTCCAGCCCGTCTGGCGCCGGTACCTGGACGACCGTCTCGGCGGTCACCAGCCCCTATACCCTGACCGGCCTGGCCGCGGGTGCGGCCTACGACGTGCAGATCCAGGCATCGGACACCGCTGGCAGCAGCGCCTGGTCCGCAACCAGCACGCTGACGACCGCCGCATCCGGGCCGTACGCCCCGAACACGCCGGCCATCACCAGCGTCGCCCCGCCGCCCAACGGCACCAACAGCCAGCTTACCGTGACCTGGAGCGCACCGGCGACCGATGGCACGCATGGCGCCGCCACGGGTTACAATGTACGCACCAGCCCCTCGGGCGCGGGCACCTGGACGACGGTGACCGGGGTCACCAGCCCGTACACGATCACGGGCCTGGCCGGGGCAACCGCCATTGATGTGGAGGTTCAGGCAACCAATGCCGCGGCAAGTCCGAGCGGGTGGTCCGGTCTCACGACGGCGACGACCTGGGGGGCGACGGTCGCACCGGGTTTCTGGACGGCCGCAGCCACACAGACGCACAACGCCAGCGTCGCGCCGAATGGCGGGGTGATGATGACCGCGGTTGCCGCCCCGACCGCGGTGACCGGGACTGCGTTCGCCTGGTCAACCAGCGCGTCCACGATCCCGACCTCCGGCCTGATCGCCGCCGCCGGGGATGGCCAGACCAATGGATGGGCGCAGTATTTCAACGCGCCCGCCACGGCCGGCACTTACTATTTGTGGATGCTGGCGCAAGGTTCGGGTGCGGTCACGACCGGCGCGCTGGTCACGTCAGCCATCACGGTGTCGTAGCAACGTCCGCTCCGGCTCTCTCCCGGCCAGGCCGGGAGAGAGCGGTACCGGTGGCACCGCCTCACCCCTCGGGCCGAACGCCGAGGACGCTGTGGAACCGGTCCTGGTACGCGGGCCAGACCTCGGGGTTCAGCAGGCGGGGCGGCCGTTTTCCGTCGAGAATGTCGATCATCTGCTCCGCGGCGATCCTGGCGATGTTATAGCGCGATTGCCGGGTGATCCCCGCGGTGTGCGGACTGACCAGCACGTTGTCGAAATGCAGCAAGGGATGGCCGGACGGCGGCGGCTCATCTTCCCATACGTCGAGGCCGGCGCCGGCGATCGTCCCCGCGGTCAAGGCGGCGGCCAGCGCGGCCTCGTCGTGGATGCCGCCGCGCGCGGTGGTGATGAAATATGCGTGCGGCTGCATCAGCGCGTATTCGCGCGCGCCCATCATGCCGCGCGTCTCGGCGGTGTGCGGGCAGTTGACGGAGACGTAATCCGCTTGCCGCAACAGGTCGTCGAGAACCGCCACCTTCTCGCCCCCGCGTTCGGCGATCTGTTCGGCGGTCAGGTAGGGATCGAAGGCCAGCACCCGCATCTGAAACAGGCCGCGGCAGAGTTCCGCCACCCGGGACCCGACGTTGCCCAGCCCGATCATGCCGATCGTGCGGCCCAGCAGATCGTCGCCCATGAAGTCGCGCCGGTTATAGGTGCCGCCGCGCCGCATCTGATGATCCGACAGCATGATCTTTTTCGACAATGACAGCATCATTGCCATCACGTGTTCGGCGACGCCTTCCTTGTTGCCACCGGCCTGGTTGACCACCGCGATCCCCGCCGCGGTCGCATCCGCCAGGTTGACCGTATCGAAGCCGGCGCCGTTGGTGGACAGCACCACCAGGTTCGGGCAGCGCGCCAGCAGCGGCGCATAACCCTGATACTTCATCGCCAGTTCCTGCCGCGACGACCCGATCTGGTACGCGTGTGCCTGCGACAGGACGCGTTCGGCCTGGTCCTCGGGGCTTTCATTGGCCAGCTTGTCCACCTGGATGTCCGGCCGCTGCGCCAGGATGTCGAGATAGACGGTATGCGACAGCGCGTTGACGTAGAACACGCGTTTGGTATTGGGCGCCATGGACGGCCTTTCGCGGGAAAACGAGAAAGGTCCAACCTAAGCAGGTTCCGCCAGTTCGGTCCACGGAACGTGACGGGCTTGCGCGTCACGGCCGCGACAAGCCCGACGCGATTCCGGGATCTCAAAATCTGCCGCACGCTCAATTGATTGCAGGCATAAAGTCCCAATACCGGACCATCAACGCGCACGTGCCCAGGACGTCCGGCGGGACGAGCCCGCCCATGGCCTGTGAGCTGCGGGCGGCCACCGGGGCATCCGTGCGGCATTCTGGCCGGCCTCTCGAAAAGCCACAGATCAGCCAGCGGCCGGGGCCGCACCGCCAGGGCCGGTGATAGCGGCAGCAAGCTGTGCGGTGGCGGCCATGGACCGGTGGGGTTCGTTTCGTGACTCAATTTTCAAGCCCGATGACGCAGAACCCGGATGGCACCCCGGTGGCGCAGTCCGCCGCACCGGGCCGTTGGCTCGACCGGCAATCCAGCCAAGCGCCGCCCAGTCGCCAGATCATGCGGGGACCGCCCATCTGCGGTTCGGACGTCGCCCCCGGCATCCTCATTAATCTGCGCAATGGGCGTCAAAAATTCCGGCTCTTATCGCGTTTATTGTTGGTGTTGCCTGTCAGATCCGGTATCGGGATTTTCTGTGCGCCGTCTGGGATGGTTGTTCGTCCGCTATTTTTTGCCACCAGGGCCGCGGCGGCCGGCATTCACGATAAGCAACAGAAATCCGTGACAACCCACTCAGCCGATCCGCTGGGCCTGTCAGGGAACAACCGCTTCGAAATTCGCGCCCGCTGGGTTGTTTCGACCCGGCTTTTCCCATTTTTCGATTCGCTCGTTCCCGGACGGGCCCGCAGACGCGGGCCGGCGGCCCGGTGTCCGACACCGTGGGCGCCGCCTTGGTCTTTCGTGCTTTCACTCGGCCTTCGTGGTTAAAATGAGGTTCTTATCGCGTGCGTTATTGGTGATGCCGGTCAAACCCCCTCTGGAAATTTGCTGGCGCCGCCGGCGACGATCGCAAGTCCGTATTTTTAGCACGGAAGAATAAAGCCCACGGTGTGCCACGGAGACGTCGTCGATGTCAGGCATTCGGAGATCCGGCCCGCGTGCGCTCGAGAATCCGTTCCGCGTGCTGTTCTCCCGCTCCGGTGAGCGCACGGCAGGAGCGCCATGGCCATTTTTCGCTCATGGCGGCGCTGCCCCGGCCGCTGGCTAACGCCGTGCAAAAAAAATAACGGACTTCCAGAAGTCACCGGCGATGCCCGACCGTTCCCTGTTACGATGCCAACGGGTGATGCCAACAACGAACGCGATATGAACCTTAAAAATAGTGCAATTGCAGACCGCACCGGCGATGCCAGACAGATTAGCGTGACCAAGCCGGCCAGCCAAAGCCAACAAGCGACGCAATAAGAGCCAAATTCTTCGCGCAGGGTCAGCCAACGGACGCGGCTGCACCGGGATGAGCATGGATGGCGGCGTTATTTTCATGGTCGATACCTCTCACCGGCAAACCGCCGGCCCCGACAAATCTGCCGATCTCTTAGCTGCGCCCGGACGCCCTGACACCGAAACCTGCGGTCGGGGTGCGGGGGGGCAGCGCCGCCATTGAAAATAATTTTCGGCACTGCCGATTAATTCTGTTCTGTCTCTGGTCATTTCCGCCGCGTTCGCCACCGCCGCGCTCCCCAATGCCGCCGATCCGCCCCCCCCCCCTCGTGCCGGCTGGTGTCCCCGGCCTATGCTCAGCACCCCGGACCACAGCGAGGGAGACGACCCACAATGAGCATCGCAGGCAAGGTTGTGCTGATCACCGGCGCCGCGCGCGGCCTGGGCTTCGAATACGCGCGCGCCCTGGGTGCCGCCGGCGCGTGCATCGTGGCCGGCGACGTTCTGGATTGCCGGGAGGCGGTGGAGGCGGCCGGTGACAACGCCATCGGCGTGAAGCTGGATGTGGCCGACATCGCCTCGGCCGATTCCATGGCGGAACGCGCGATCGACCGGTTCGGCCGGATCGACGCCCTGATCAACAACGCCGCGCTGTACGGATCATTGCGCGGCGGCCGCTTCAACCTGATCGCCGAGACCGACTGGGACGCCGCCATGACCGTCAACGTCAAGGGCATCTGGAACTGCTGCAAAGCGGTGGTGCCGGCGATGCGCCAGGGCGGCGGCGGATCGATCATCAACGTGGCCTCGCTGGCCGCGACCTACGGCATGCCCTTCGCCCTGCACTACACCACATCGAAGGCCGCGGTGATCGGCCTGACCCGCGGTCTGGCGCGGGAACTCGGGCGTGACAATATCCGCGTCAATGCGCTGGCCCCCAGCGCGGTGATGACCGAGGGGACGGCGGAATTCCTGGGCGACAAGCTGGACCGCGGCCTCGCGGTGATCCGCGCCGGCCAGTCGATCCAGCGGACCCTGGTGCCCGAGGACCTGACCGGGACCGTCCTGTGGCTGATCTCCGACGGCAGCAAGTTCGTAACCGGCCAGACGATCGCGGTGGATGGCGGGACGGTGATGCTTTAACCGCGAGCGGGTTGGGGCGCATCATCCGGGACCAGCGGGGCCCCGCCCGCGAGCGCGTCATGCACGGCCTGGCCGAGCTCGGCATCCCGATACGGCTTGCGCAGCAGGCGGTGAGCGGGCCGTTCACGCGGGGCATCGGCATACCAGGCCTCATGGAACCCCGAGGTCAGCAGGATGCGGGTGTCCGGCCGTGTCGCTGCGACCCGTCGCGCCAGCTCGATGCCATTGATCTCCCCCGGCATGACGACGTCGGTCAGCAGCAGGTCGATCCGCGCTTCCTGGCGAAGCACCGTCAGGGCTGCCGACGCGTCTGCCGCGGTGAACACCCGGTAGCCCAGATCGACCAGATAACGCGAAGCCGCCCGCAGCAAGGCCGGATTGTCGTCGACGACCAGAATATGTTCGTTGCCGGTGGTCCGCGGCGATGTGCCAACCGCGGCCGGCTGCTGGCCGGCAACCACCGGGTCCGCGCGCGGCAGCAGCAGACGCAAGGTCGTGCCCTGCCCCGGAACGCTGTCGATGACGATCTGGCCGCCGGACTGGCGAATGAAGCCATGCACCATGCTGAGCCCCAGTCCCGAACCGCGCCCCCGCTCTTTCGTTGTGAAGAACGGCTGGAACGCCTGGGCCAGAATGGCTGGCGGCATGCCGCAGCCGCTATCGCTGACCTGGAGCACGACCCGATCCCCCATTGGCCCGGCCTCCCGCGGCTGATCGTCGGGATCGCCGGCGCAGCGGTTGCGCAACGCGATCTGAAACAGCCCGCCGCTGCCCATCGCATCGCGCGCGTTGGCCGCCAGGTTGGTCAGCGCGCTCTGCAACTGCGCGGGATCGATGGCGAGCGGCCAGATATCGGCGCCGGCATTGAACCGGACCTCGCTATGGGGGCCCAGGATCCGGCGCAGCAGCCCCAGAGAGTCACCGACCAGGGCGGCGGGTTGCACCAGTTCCGGCAACAAGGGCTGGCGGCGGGAGAAAATCAGCAGCTGCTGGATCAGCTCGCGACCGGCGTTGGCCGCTACCAGGGCATCGCGGATCATGTCCGCGGCGACGGGGTTGTCGCTGATCACGTCGCCGAGGGCATCCAGGTTGAGCATGATGACGGCGAGAAAATTGTTGAAATCATGCGCCACGCCCCCGGTCAACTGGCCGACTGCCTCCATCCGGTGCGACTCGATCAGCAACTGCTCGCTCTGGCGCTTTGCGGTCAGGTCCAGCAGCGACATGCCGATCCCCGGAACCTGCATGTGCCGAACGGGGCGCAGCCGCACGTGGACATGCAATGACCGGCCGTCGGTGGCTCTGGCCTCGGTTTCGAAGTCGGGTACCGTCCCGCCGGCCGTCACAATCGCGGCCTTGTCCGCCCATCCGATGTCATCGGGAAACAACGACCCCGGATTGGTCACCGTTGCGGCCCGTTCGTCGATCCGCAGCAAGGCGGCAAAGCCAGGATTGACGGAGCGGAACGCCTGGCCGTCCGCGGTCGTCACCGCCAGGTTCACCAATGGCGCCGACAGCAACTCGTCGTAGGTGTCGCACATTTGCTCGATCAGGCGCGGATAGCCCTCGGCCAGCAAGCGCTTGTAGCGGGCGGCAAGACGGCCGGGTTCGGGATCGGCGCCGGCGCGCGCGACGGGGCGAACTTGCGTCCAGGACGGCAGCGCGTAAGCGGCGGCGTCCACCGTCACAAAGCCCGCGGTGGCCGGGGCGACACCGGTGACCGGAAACACCAGCCGGCACCAGGTTTTCATCCGGAAGCCGGAAATGGCAATATTTTCCGTATAGAGGCACTGGCCACGCGCCATCGCGGCGTCGTATCCGGCCTGGTAGAAGACCGCCGCCAGATTGCGGGACGCCATCTCCGACAGCCGGCGTCCGTTCCAGTCGTAGCCGGTGGTGGAAACCAGGGTCGCGCCAAACCGGTCGAACACCAGATCGCCATCCGCCAGACGCCGCATCACGACCAGGTTGCCCAGCGCACCGGGCGCACCACGGGTTATCCGGTCAACCAGCTCGCCGCATTGCCAGGGTGGTCCGGGCACGCACTGTGCGGCCTCCCGCAGGACCGGCATCGGCAGGCAGGCGGGGTCGGGGTCCCAGCAAAAGTAGGGGGTCGGCCGGTTAATTTGCCGAAACATCCGGCGCAACAGTGTGTGGCGGCCCGAACTCATCTCGCGCGCGAGACGATAGACCAGACCGCCCGGGGTCGGCACCCCGTCGCGCGGCGGCGCCGGCATCCCGATGCCTGGCACAGCCAAACGGCCGGCAACCTGTCCAGCCGCCGTCAGCCCGTCGGGCTCGGCGGCGGGCACAGATCGATGTTGGCGGCGATCGGCCGGGGACACGATTTCCCTCCCTTCGGGTGTTAAGCCCCCCATTCATTCCCAACCGGCGAACCAGGTCCGGCTGGGCGGCTCTTTTCGCAACGGGACGCGATCAGTCTAATCAACCTGAACGTGTGCCGTATAGGACTAACTCGTTCACCGGGCGTGCCACCGCGGCCGAACGCCCGAAGCGCCGGGCAGCGGTTCGGCCGGCGTGTCCCTGATGCCCTGCGACCTTGCCAGCCCGGCGATGGACTTCGGCAACCGGCCTCCGGCGGTTGACCTCAGCCCTTTCGATAGTCCGCCTCCGCCGCCACCGCCCCGGCAAAGGCGGCCAGCGTCTTCTCGACATCCGCCGCGTCGTGCGCGGTGGATACGTAGAACTTCGTGTCACCCTTCAAGACGCCCTGCTCCCGCAAGGCCTTGTTGAACCGGCGCAGCGCCTCCACGTCCTGGCGCAGCCCGGCGCGATAATCCGAGACCTCCCCGGTCGCGAAGATCAGGTCGAACAGAACCGGCTCTCCGATCACCTGCGCCGGCAGTCCCGCCTGCCGCACCATGTCGGATAGCCCGTCCATCAGCCGGCGGCCGGTGGCGAACACCGAATCATAGGTGCCGGGCCGGCGCAGCACCGCCAAAGTCGCCAGCCCCGCTGTCGAGGCGACCGGATTGCCCGACAAGGTCCCGATCTGCGGCAACACGTCGTCGCCCATCTGCCCGCGGTCGAAGTGGCGCATGATGTCGGCCCGCCCGCAAACCGCGGCCAGCGGGAACCCGCCGGCGACGATCTTGCCCAGGGTGCAGATATCCGGGATCACACCATAATACTCCTGTGCGCCGCCAAAGGCGAAGCGGTAGCCGGTGACGATCTCGTCGAAAATCAGCGGGATACCGCATTCTTCGGTCACCGCGCGCAGGGCTTGCAGGAAGCCGGGCTTCGGCGGCAGCAGGCGCTGGAATGGCTCGACGATCACCGCGGCGAGGTCGTTCTGGTGTTCGCGGATGATGTCGTCGGCCAGGCCCGCGTCGTTGAAGGGCGCGATCAGCATGTCGCCGGCCACGGATCGGGGGATGCCCGGCGAATCGGGCACCGCCTGGGGGAAGTTGCCGGGACGCTTGGGCGCCATGCTTTGCAGGGCGTATTCGCTCATGCCATGAAAGCCGCCCTCGAATTTCAGCACCTTGTCACGCTTGCGGAAGGCGCGCGCGACCCGCATCGCGTAGACGTCCGCCTCGGTGCCGGTGCTGGTGAAGCGAACCTGTTCGGCGCAGGGCACCGACTCGACGATCGCCGCGGCCAGGCGGATGCCGGGTTCACTGTTGGCGAAGAAGGTCACCCCGAGGGGGATTTGCGCCTGCACCGCCGCGACGACCTCGGGATGGGCGTGGCCGATGAACATCGGGCCGGACCCCAGCAGGAAATCGACATATTCGTTGCCGGAGACGTCCCAGACCCGCCCGCCGCGGCCCTCGGCGATGATAATGTCGGATGAAAGATTGCCGAAGCTGCCGCCCGGCAGCACCCGGCGCGCCATCGCGACCAGCGCGAGCTCCTTGTCGCTGCGGGATAATTCGGTCATGGGGTCCTCCTGAACGGGTCGCAATGCGGATAGATCACCACTGCATCGCGGTTTTACGCAAGCTGGTGCCGACTCGGGCGGGTTTGGCATGCTATGGGAATGCTCATCGTGCAAATTGCCCCGACCAAACCCAACCTCGCTCTGACGGACGGCGCCATCCGATCCCTGTTCCCGGGCACCATCCTGGAAGCTGGCCGCCTGTATGAGTTGCGGGGGCGGGTGCAGGACCTGCTGATCGACGCCGACGGTGCATCGATCACCGCGGTGACCCATGGCAGCGAGCCCTCGCCGTACAGCCAGCGCATCAATATCGGGCGCTCGAAGACCGGATCGCTGCTGATCACCGGGCGGTGCACCTGTCCGATCGGGCACCTGTGCAAGCATATCGCCGCGGTGCTGATCGCGGCCCATCGCCAGCAACTCTCGGGCGAGACCACCAGCAACCCGACGGTCAGCCGGCGCATCGCCCCGCCGCCGGCGCCACCGGCGCCCCCGCGCGACGCGCCGCTGTCCTATGAGATCACCGGCTGGCTTACCGCGCTGGAACAGGCGGAGGACGCCGATACCGAGGAGTATCCGCCCAATATCCGCAACCGCGTGCTGTATGTGCTGGACGCCGAACCGGTGCCGCGGGCGGTGGCGAAGCTGCGGATCCAGCCGGTGGTGGCGATGCTGCGCAAGGACGACAGCATCAGCAACGCCAAGCCCTATGCGTTGCATCACGTCCGCACGCCGGCGCGCTACCTGCGGCCCTCCGACAAGCTGATCCTGAGCCGGCTCGAGCGGCGGATGTCCGGCTACACGGCGACGGGCGACGACGACCCGGTCGATACCCTGCGGCGCATTATCGCCACCGGCCGAGGCTTCTGGGCCAACCCCTATGGTCCGCGCGTGACCGAGGGTCCCGCCCAGCCCGGCAGCATCGTCTGGCACGTCGAGCCGGACGGCTCGCAGAATACCCTGCTCGAAATCGAGGGCGGACGCCTGCCGGTCCGCGTCCCCTCGCCCTGGTATGCCGAACCCGCGACGGGCGTGATGGGACCGGTCGCGCTGAACCTGGTCCGCCCGGTGGCCGAGAGGATGCTGTCGGCGCCGCCGATCCCAGCCGAGATGGTGCCCAAGGTGCGCGCCGAACTGGCCAAGCGCATGCCCGAACGACCGGTGCCGGCGCCCCGGGAGCTGAATGCGCCGGAGCCCGTCTCCCAGGCGATGCGGCCGCATCTGCGGCTGATGAACGGCACCCTGCCGAGTGATCCCTCGCGGGGACGTGGTTCGGCCAAGGCGGTCGGCAACGGGCTTTGGGCGGTGCCGGTCGCGCGCCTGGCCTTCGACTACGGTCCGGTCACCGTCCCCTGCACGCAAAAGCAGCAGCCGCGCATCTTCGCCCGCGACGGCGTGCTGTACGAACCGGCCCGCGACCTGGAAGCGGAAGCCGACGCGCACGACCGCCTGGGTGCGATCGGCTTCGGCCGGGTGTCCCGCCTGGTGCCGGTCTATTACCAGCACGCCCACACCGACGATTTCGTCCTGATGGACAGCGACGGCGACACCGACTGGATGACCGTCGTCACCCGCGACCTGCCAAAGCTTCGTGCCGAGGGCTGGGCGATCGAGACCGACGAGGCCTTCCCCTTGCAGGTCATCACCGCCGACACCCCGATCGAGGCGGCGCTGGAGGAAGACGGCCGGATCGACTGGCTGGAACTGCATCTCGGCGTCATGGTCGATGGCGAGCGCCTGGATCTGGTGCCGGCCCTGATCAAGCTGATCAATCGGTCCAATGGCGTGTTGCCGCCGGAAGGCAAGGACAGCGACACCTTCCCGCTGCCCTTGCCCGACGGGCGGGTGCTGGTGCTGCCGATGGCGCGCATCCGCCCGACTTTGGCCGCGCTGATGGAGCTGTTCGCGAGTGGCGTGCTGGATCCGGGGGCGGACAAGATCGGGTTCAGCAAGCTCGACGCCGTCGATCTGGCGGCGATGGAGGAGCGCGCCGGCCTGATCTGGCGCGGCGGCGAGGCGTTGCGCGACCTCGGCCGCCAGTTGCGCGCCTCGGGCGGCGCGATCCCGCATGCCGCGGTGCCCGACGCATTCCACGGTTCGTTGCGGCCCTACCAGGCGCAGGGCGTGGACTGGCTGCAGTTCCTGCGCGGCGCGGGTCTGGGCGGCGTGCTGGCCGACGATATGGGGCTGGGCAAGACGGTGCAGACGCTCGCCCACCTCGCGATCGAGCAGGCCGAAGGGCGCCTGCAACACCCGGCGCTGATCGTCTGCCCGACCAGCCTGATCCCGAACTGGACGATGGAGGCGGAAAAGTTCGCCCCGACCCTGCGCGTGCTGGCGCTGCACGGGCCGAACCGGCGGGAGAATTTCGACCAGATCCCCGATCACGACCTGGTCCTGACCACCTATCCCCTGCTGACCCGGGATCACGAGGTACTGACCGAACAGCCCTGGCATGCGGTCATCCTCGATGAAGCGCAGACGATCAAGAACCCGAATGCCGAGACCACGCGCCAGGCGCTGCGGCTGAAAGCCGGGCAGCGGCTGTGCCTGTCCGGCACGCCGTTGCAGAACCATCTGGGCGAGTTGTGGTCGCTGTTCGATTTCCTCGCGCCGGGGTTCCTGGGCGGGCAGAAAGCGTTTCGCACACGCTATCGTACACCGATCGAGAAGCACGGCGATGTCGAGCGCCAGGGCCTGCTGGCGCGCCGCGTGCGGCCCTTTCTGCTGCGCCGCACCAAGGAAGAGGTGGTGCAGGAACTGCCGCCGAAAACCGAAATCACCGAACATGTGGAGATGGAGACCGCCCAGCGCGCAATCTACGATGCGATCCGCCTTGCCATGCACTCGCGCGTGCAGGCGGCCATCACCGAGAAGGGCCTGGCGCGATCGGGGATCATCATCCTGGATGCGCTGCTGAAGATGCGCCAGGCCTGCTGCGATCCGCGGCTGCTGAAGCTGAAAGCGGTGGAGAAGGCGAAGGCCGGGTCGGCCAAGCTGGATCGGCTGATGGAGATGCTGACGGTGATGCTGGCCGAGGGGCGGCGGGTGCTGTTGTTCTCCCAGTTCACCGAAATGCTGGCGCTGATCGAGCGGCGGTTGTGGGAGGAGAAGATCGAATATGTGCTGCTGACCGGGGACACCAAGGACCGGCGCACGCCAGTCAAGCGGTTCCAGGCCGGCGAGGTGCCGGTGTTCCTGATCAGCCTGAAAGCCGGCGGTGTCGGGCTGAACCTGACCGCGGCAGATACCGTGATCCACTACGATCCCTGGTGGAACCCGGCGGTGGAGGACCAGGCGACCGACCGCGCGCACCGGATCGGGCAGGACAAGAAGGTGTTCGTGCACCGCATGGTCACGATCGGCACCATCGAGGAGAAGATGGAAGTGCTGAAGGAGAAGAAGCGCGGCCTGGTGGCCAGCGTGCTGGAAGCGGAGCACGGCGGCGCGCTGAAGCTGACCGAATCGGATGTGGAGGCTCTGTTCGGCGCCGCGTGATCGCAAGGAAAGGTCGGGGCCCGGTCGCCGTCACTCCCCGATCGCCGCGCCAGCCGGACGCCGGGAATCGTTGGCGCCATAGAACCAGTTCGGCCGCATCCCCTGCCCCGCCGTCCCATCCTGCCCCGAGGACGCCACCCCACCCCCTCCCGCGAACGCCGATCCGACCGCGATCAACGCGACGGCGCCCCACGGGGTCTGTTCGGTGATCCGGTAGCCCATCCCCGCCAGCAGCGCCGCGGTGTCCGGCGACAGCGCGTAAGGCTCCGCGAACAGCGTGTCCGGCAGCCACTGGTGATGCAGCCGCGGCGCATCCACCGCCGCCTGCGGGGCCATGTCGTATTCCACCATGTTCAGCAGCGTTTCCAACACAATGGTGCTGATCCGAGCCCCGCCGGGCGAGCCCAGCACCAGGGCGACCCGGCCATCGTGCAGCACGATGGTGGGCGCCATCGACGACAGCGGGCGCTTTCCCGGCGCGATCGCGTTGGCCGCCCCCTGCACCAGACCAAACAGGTTGGGCGCGCCGGGCTTGATGGTGAAATCGTCCATCTCGTCGTTCAGCAGAAAGCCGGTGTCGGCAGCGATCACCCCCGCGCCGAAATATCCGTTCAGGGTGAAGGTGACTGCAACCGCATTGCCCTGCCCATCGAGCACGGAATAATGCGTGGTCTCCGGCTTCTCGTGCGGGGCGACGCCCGCCTGCAAAGCCGAGGACGGCGTCGCACGCGCGCCGATGCTGGCGCGCAGGGCGGCGGCGTAGTCCGGCGACAGCAGCCGTTGCAGCGGATTGTCAACGAACGCCGGATCGCCGAGCCAGGTATTCCGGTCGAGAAACGCATGCCGCATCGTCTCGGTCATCACATGCACCGAAGCGGCACTGTGGAAGCCCATCGCGCGCAGGTCGTAGCCGCCGAGGATGTTCAGCATCTCGCACAGGGTCGTCCCACCGGAGGACGGCGGCCGGGTCGATAACACGGTGAAACCGCGATACGCGCAGCGCAACGGTTCGGCCTCGGTGACCTGGTAGGCGGCGAAATCCCCGGCCGTGATCAGGCCGCCACCGGCGCGCGACGCCGCCTCGACCGCTTGCGGAATGCGGCCGTGATAGAAGGCATCCGGCCCGGCTCCGGCGATGGCCTGCAAGGTCGCCGCCAGGTCCGGTTGCATCAGCCGGTCGCCGGGCTGGAACGGCGTCCCGTCGGGACGCAGAAAGGTCCGAACGTGGCCCCGCAGCTTGGCAACTCCGCGGTCCAGGATGTCGGTATCGGCTCGGCTCAGCAAAAACCCGTCGCGCGCCAGGCGGATGGCCGGCGCCATCACCGCCGCACGCGGCAACGTGCCGTAGCGCGTGAGTGCCGTGTCGAGGCCCATCACAGAGCCTGGCACCGCGACCGACCGCCAGCCCAGCAGGCTGGCCCCGGGAACGGGCTTTCCGTCCGGGTCCAGATACATGCCGGCCGACGCGGCTTGCGGGGCCGTTTCCCGAAAGTTCAGGAATACGTCGCGCCCGTCCGCGAGATGCGCGACCAGGAAGCCGCCGCCGCCGATATTGCCGCAACACGGGTTGGTGACAGCCTCGGCGTAACCCACGGCGACGGCCGCATCGATCGCGTTGCCGCCCTGGCGCAGCACCGCGGCCCCGGCCTCCGCGGCCAGGCGCTGGGCGGAGACGACCATGAACCGGTCGGATTCCGTCGCCGGCGGCGAGGCGGCGAAGGCCGGCCCGGCCAGCAGCACAACACCGGCGGCGACCCAAACAGCGCGCATGGCACAAAGGCGGGACCGGCGGCCAGGACCGAGCCCGCTCACGCCGGGATCGTCATGGTCAGGTGGTTCTCGGGTCCCTCGCGGGCATAGAAGACGTCCCGGGCATAGCGCCGCATCAGATGGATCCCCAGCCCGCCGACCCGGTCATCGGACCCGGCGATATCGGGTTCCGGCGCGGAACGCGGATCGAACGCGGCGCACCGGTCGGTGACGGTCAGGCGCAGCCGGTCGGCGACCGGCTCGACCGCGAGGGCGATCCAATTCGCATCGGTTCCCGGAACCGGCACACCATGCATCACGACGTTGGCGACCGCCTCCTCCAGGCACAGGCGCAGCGCATATTCCACGGCCACGCCCAATGTCAGTCGCGCGGCGATCTCGTCCACCCACAGGCCCAATCGTTCCAGCCCGACCGCAGAGCGTTCAGTCCGCAGCCGGAATGTGCCGGCCGGCCCCGGCTCTGTCGGGGAGGGCAGGTCGCTGGCCATCACCCGGAGACAGCACGAACCGCTTCGTCCAGATCGTGCAGAATCGGCAACACCTTGTCGGTCCCGCTGCTGACGAGCACGGCTTCCACCGCCGCCGGCGGGCGAAACAACACCATTCGGCCGCATTTCGATTTCACCGTATGCGCGCCCATGATCAGCGTGCGCAGTCCCATCGAGGCGATGAACTCCAAGGCCGACAGATCGACGATCAGTGCGCGCCGGGCGCCAACCAGGACGCTGAACGGCAGGTCGATCACCCGAGCCCCCGCGATGTCCAGCCGCCCGATCAGCCTGGCCTTGGTCACACCGGGCGCGATCTCTTCGGTTTCGAGTTGCATCGGTGCTCGCCTGGTTGGTTCAGCGCGGAATGGTCATCGCCAGCCGGTTGGTCAAGCCGACCCGCGACCAGGCAAGGTCGCGGGCGTGCTGGCGCAGAAGCTGGATGCCAAGGGCGCCCTCCGTCGCCGGCGCCGGCTCGTCTGCCTCATCGATCGCCAGCGGATTGAACGACGCGCATTGGTCCTGGATGGTGATAGCCAGTTGGTTCGGGTCGGCGATCAGGCGCAACGACACCAGATCGGCGTTCGCACCCGGCATCGGCAGCGCATGGGCGATGATGGCGCTGACCGCTTCCTCCAGGCACAGCCGCAGCGCGTATTCGCAGCGCGCGCTGAGGTTGGTCAGGATCCCCAACTCATCGACCCAGGCGCCGATGCGGCGCAGTCCCTGCGCGGTACGGGCCACCTGCAAGGTGAACACCAGGGGCTTATCGGGGAAGGGGTCGTCGTCTCCATCGCCCAGGCTGACGGCCTGCACCGCATCCGGCACGGTGCGGCAGACCGGCACGATCCGGTCGATGCCACTGGCAATCAGCACCGACTCGACCGAGGGGTCGGGCAGCAGGAAGACCATCCGCCCGTCATCGGCCGCGATCCGGCGCGCGGCCAGGATCAGGGTGCGCAGGCCAGCCGAGGCAATGAAACTGACCCGGGACAGGTCAACGATCAATCGCTGCCTGGCACCGGCCAGGCGGGAGAAGGTGGCATCGATCGACTGGGCGCCGGATACATCCAGCCGGCCCCGCAGGTTGACCTTGATCACGCCGCGAACCACGGCCTCGGTATCGATCAGCAGAATGCGGGGGGCCTGGGCCAAGTTGGGATTCCGTCAATTCGGCGGTCAGGGGAAGCGTAGCAGAAGGACGGAAAAATCATCGTCCAGCGGTCCCGGACGGGCCGCCAGGCGCACCTGGTCGTAAAGCTGCCGAGCGGCGGCGGATGCTGGCAGCAGGGGCAGGACATCGTCCAGTCCCCATTGCCGGCCGGAACGGTCGACGATTTCGAACACGCCATCGCTGAACAGGGAAATGGCGCTGCCGGCCGGCACCTCGATCCTGGCGGCGGTCATCGGCATGTCCGGGATCATGCCGATCGCCGGATTAGGGGCGGACAATGGCACAGGCTGGCGGCGCGGCGGCGGCATCATGTAGCCCGCATGGTGTCCGCCCGCGGCAAACGACATAACCCGCGCCACGGTGTCGTAAACGCCGTACCAGATCGTGAAGAACAACCCGTTATACTGCTCCATCGGGAACATGCGGTTCAGGCTGGCCAGCACGGCGGCGGGATCGAGCATGTCCGCATCCGGCAACAGGCGCTGGCGCAGGACATTGGCGACCGACACGGCATGCAGCGCGGCCCCGGTGCCATGCCCGGCCACATCCAGTAAAAACACCGCGAAGTGCGTCTGGTCGAGCATCTGGTAGCCGAAGGCATCGCCGGCGAGCCGGGTGGACGGCTGATAGAACCAGTCCACCCGCACCGGTCCCGACAGGATCGGCGCCGGCAGGATCGAGGCGACGTAGCTGCTGGCTTCGTCCAGTTCACGGTCCAAGGCATCGGCCTCGGCCGATTCTTCCATGCCACGGCGATGGTAGCGCAGCCGGTGGCCGCCGATATTGATTGTGGCGCCATCCTGCAAGACCGTGGTGGATTCGATCTTCATATCATCGACCAGGGTGCCGTTGGTGGATCCCAGATCGGTCAGCACGATCTGTTCCTGTCGCAGTTCCAACTGGCAGTGCCGGCGCGAGACCGTGCCGCTCGGCAGAACCACCTCGGCCGGTGCGGTGCGTCCGATGATCGCCGGCAATGTCCGCAGCGGGATCCGTTTCGCGGGGCCGTTTTCATCCAGCAAAAACAGGACATGCACCGACTCCTCCACCGGCGCGCTGGGGGCCCATCCGGCCGGGGGACGGAAGGTGATGGTCTGCTCGTCCTCGAAGTCGCGTGGCGCCGGCATGGGGTCTCCCGGGTGAGAAAAGCATTCTGCGGTGTTTTGCCATCACGACACAATGGTTCCGGGGGGTTGCAGGGCAGCTTTGTCGCAGGTGAACTTGACTTTCCAGCGGAACCCGATGATACCGCCGCCTGATCGCGCGAGCCCGTTCCCGTCACGTGACGGGCAACCCTGCGTGCGGACACCGCGGTGACGACCGTGGTCAAGCCAGCGACTGGACCCAATTTGACTGATACCGTGACCGCTCAGCCGGAGCAGACCGACGGCGCGCCCATTGGCGAACACCCAGTCGCTCTGCTGGATGCTGCGCCTGCTGTGGAATCTTCCACCACGCCTGAGCTCGAAGCAGCCGGCTCGCCAGAGCCTGCGCCGTTGATCGCGTCGCCGGAGTCGCCCGAAGCCGAGGTTGCGCGGGAAGCCCCTGAGGTGAGCGCTGATCCGCCGTCGGACGCGGCGGCAGCCAAACCGGAGGCCGATGATCCGTACGACGCGGAGACCGAGACTGCTCCGCAACGTCGCGGCTTTGCCGAACTCGGCCTCAGCGAGTCGGTGCTGCGCGCGATCGACGACATGGGCTACCGGACACCGACCCCGATTCAGGAACAGGCGATCCCCTATGTCCTGATGGGCCGCGACGTGATGGGCACGGCGCAGACAGGCACCGGCAAGACCGCCGGCTTCACCCTGCCGATGCTCGACATTCTGTCCGGCTCACGCGCCCGGGCCCGCATGCCGCGTAGCCTGATTTTGGAGCCGACAAGGGAACTCGCCTTGCAGGTGGCGGAGAATTTCGTCCAGTACGGCAAATATTTGAAACTGACCCACGCGCTGATCATCGGCGGCGAGAGCATGTCCGACCAGAAGGATGTGCTCAATCGCGGTGTCGATGTGCTGATCGCCACCCCCGGGCGGCTGCTCGATATGTTCGAACGCGGCTCGATCCTGCTGAGCGATGCCAAGCTGCTGGTGATCGACGAGGCCGACCGGATGCTCGACATGGGCTTCATTCCCGATGTCGAACGCATCGTCGGGCTGCTGCCGCGCACCCGGCAGACCTTGTTCTTCTCCGCCACCATGGGGCCGGAAATTCGCAAGCTGGGCGATGCGTTCCTGCAAAACCCCAAGGAAATCGCGGTGTCGCGGGCCGCCTCGGTGGCGACGACGATCGTCGAGGGCCTGGCGCTGGTCGCCGAACACGACAAGCGTGAGGCGCTGCGGCGGCTGATCCGGACGCAGAACGTGCAGAACGCGCTGATCTTCTGCAACCGCAAGCGCGACGTGGACATCCTGCACAAGTCGCTGACCCGGCATAAGTTCGATGTCGGCGCGCTGCATGGCGACATGGCGCAGACGGTGCGCTTCGCCACCCTGGAAAAGTTCAAAGCCAACGACCTGCGGCTGCTGGTGTGCAGCGACGTGGCCGCGCGCGGTCTGGATATCGGCGGCCTGTCGCACGTGTTCAATTTCGACGTGCCGATCCATGCCGAGGACTACGTCCACCGCATCGGCCGCACCGGCCGCGCCGGGCTCGAAGGCCACGCCTTCACCATTGCCCAGCCGGAAGACAAATTCGCGGTCGAGGCGATCGAGAAACTGATCGGCCACCCGATCCCGCCGATGCAGGTGGAGGGTCTCGATCCGATCGACTGGGTCGAGGGCGACCGTAAGCGTCGCGGCCGCGGCGGTGCGTCCCGCAAGAAGGCCGCGGAACCCCGCAAGGGCGGGTCTCGGGACCGAGCGCCGCGGGAACGTGAAGAGCCGGCGCGCGAGCGGGCCCCGCGGGAGCGCGCCGCTCGTGAACCCGTCGCACGCGAGGCCGTGGCGCGGGAGGCCGTGGCGCGGGAGCCCGCCGTTCGGGTGCGCCCAGCGCGGGAGGCAGCGGCGGCAGCGCCAATCCCCGCCGCACCGCCGGCCCGTGACTGGCAGGCGCCGCGCCGCGACGACTACCGCCGCGAACGCTATCGCCGCGATGATGATCTCGGTCCCGCTGTAGTCGGCTTCGGCGATGACGTGCCGGCGTTCATGCTGTTGCGCACGCGCGGGCCACGCGTGGTGGAGGACCGGGAGACCGACGCATGAACGACGCACCGTCGCGCCCAAAAAGCCAGTTCACCCCGTTCCAGTGGGACGACGCTTTGCGCCTGGACGGCCAGTTGTCGGAGGACGAACGCGCCATCCGCGACGCCGCGCATGATTATTGCCAGGAGAAACTGTTTCCGCGCGTGCTGATGGCCAACCGCCACGAGACCTTCGATCGCGAAATCATGAACGAAATGGGGGACATGGGTTTCCTCGGCGCCACCCTGGACGGCTACGGCTGCGCCGGGGTGAATTATGTCAGCTACGGCCTGATTTCACGTGAAGTTGAACGTGTCGACTCCGGTTACCGTTCGGCGTTTTCCGTCCAGTCGTCCCTGGTGATGTTCCCGATCTACGCCTTTGGGTCGGAGGCGCAACGGCAAAAATATCTGCCGAAGCTGCGCGCCGGGGACTTCGTCGGCTGCTTCGGATTGACCGAACCCGATGCGGGATCCGACCCGGCCTCCATGCGCACGAAAGCCAAAGCGGTCGATGGCGGCTTCGTGCTGAACGGGTCAAAAACCTGGATCACCAATTCCCCGATCGCTGACGTTCTGGTGGTTTGGGCGAAGGACGATGCCGGTGACATCCGGGGCTTCATCCTGGAACGTGGGATGAAAGGCCTGACCCAGCCAAAGATCGAGGGCAAGTTTTCCCTCCGCTCGAGCGTCACCGGCATGATCATGATGCAGGACGTGTTCGTGCCGGCCGAGAACCAGTTGCCCGGCGTGAAGGGGCTGCGCGGTCCGTTCTCCTGCCTCAACAACGCGCGTTACGGCATTGCCTGGGGCGCGCTTGGGGCGGCGGAGTTCTGCTGGCACGCCGCGCGAGACTATACCCTGCAACGCATGATGTTCGGCCGGCCGCTGGCGGCGACCCAGCTCGTGCAGAAGAAACTCGCGGACATGCAGACCGAGATCACACTCGGGTTGCAGGCCGTGCTGCGGCTGGGGCGGCTGATGGACGAACATCAGGCCGCGCCGGAAATGATCAGCCTGCTGAAGCGCAACAACTGCGGCAAGGCGCTGGATATCGCCCGCGTCGCGCGCGACATGCATGGCGGCAACGGGATCGTCGATGAGTATCACGTGATCCGGCATGTGATGAACCTGGAAACCGTGAACACCTACGAAGGCACGCACGACGTGCACGCGCTGATCCTGGGCCGGGCCCAGACTGGGATTTCAGCCTTCGGGGGGTAAGATGCCACCAGAAACTCCCCCTCCCCTTGTGGGAGGGGGTTGGGGGGAGGGGGC
>Ga0302279_10000852_pt1 | contig 44807 bp, 31 predicted proteins | sample III_Bog_N3_3_FD_194541 | JGI IMG/M metagenome (GOLD analysis project Ga0302279, IMG submission 194541) | Peat permafrost microbial communities from Stordalen Mire near Abisko, Sweden - III_Bog_N3_3 | ecosystem: Environmental > Terrestrial > Soil > Wetlands > Peat | place: Sweden: Abisko... | reverse complement strand
GGGGCCCGGAGTCTGCTGCTCTCACTGCACGTCACAAGTTGCCGCTGAGTGGGATATCGGATTATACCTCAATCCCGAATGAAAATCACTCTTCGGCGCGCTGTGCGGAAAGCCTGGCCTTGACCTCTTCCCAGTGCCGATACACCTCGCGGTACCGGGCGAGCGCGGCCGGATCGGACGCCGCCTGCGCGATCAGCGACTGAGTTTGCGCGCGCAGCTCGCGGTCGAGGAGGGTATCCACTGCGCGCCGGAAGTCGGCGAACGTCGCGTCCGGATCGGCATCGCCGTCGGCGATCACCAGGGCTTCTTCGCCGAGTTCGGGATCGTCGCGCAGCGCGTGGCTGAGGATGGCCCAGGGCCGCGGGCCGTGCTCCGAATGATCGCGCTCCAGCCAGGCCACCAACGGGCCGTACGGTGCCGGCAGCCCGTGCAGCAGCGCGTGCTCGTCGGTCGACAGCTGATCCCAGTATTCGGGATGGCCGAACAGCATCTGCACGCTGCGGCTCTCGGGCGTCTTGGGCGCCGAGCGCGGCACACGGCGCATCGCCGCGAGCTCCGCGGCTTCGCGATCGCGCGCGGCGTACTTCGGATTCGAGGGACGGCCGCCGAAACGGCCACCCGTGCCGTCGCCCCAGCGCGGCCGTGTGTGGCCTTCGCCGGCGGCCTGGCCTGAGTCGTCTCGCGGGCCATCGTCCGCACTGCCGGAACCATCGCGGCGCTGGCGCCCTTCGCCCGGACGAGCGGATCCCGTCCGCCACAGGGCGTTCAGATCGTCCAGCGGCAGGTTGGCCTTGCTCGCCAGCTCACCCAGCAATTGGCGCTGCAGCGCGCCTTCCGGCAGCGCGCTCCACAAGGGCTTGGCCTGCGCGAGCATGCGGGCGCGGCCTTCTGCCGTGCCCATGTCGCAGTCCTGCTGGGCGACCTCGATGAGCTGCTGCGACAACGGCAACGCGTTCTGCACGTACTGTTCGAACGCCTTCGTGCCGTGTTCGCGCACGTAGCTGTCCGGATCGTGTTCCTTGGGCAGGAAAAGAAACCGGAAGCTGCGCGTATCGGTGGCGTGCGGCAGCGCGGCCTCGAGCGCGCGGCCGGCGGCACGGCGACCAGCGGCGTCGCCGTCGAAACTGAAGATCACCTTCTCCGTGAACCGAAGCAGCTTGTGCACGTGCTCGGCGGTGCAGGCGGTGCCCAGCGTGGCGACCGCGTTGGGAAAGCCCAGCTGCGCCAGCGCGACCACATCCATGTAGCCCTCGGTGACCAGCACGTAGCCCTTGTCGCGCAGCCCCTGGCGCGCCTCGAACAGGCCGTAGAGCTCGCGGCCCTTGCTGAAGACGGGTGTTTCGGGCGAGTTGAGGTACTTGGGTTCGCTCTTGTCGAGCACGCGTCCGCCGAAGGCGATCACCTCGCCCTTGACGTTGCGGATCGGGAACATGATGCGCTCGCGAAAGCGGTCGTAGCGCTTCTGCGTGGCCGGATCGTCGCCGGACACGATCACCATGCCCGACTCCACCAGCAGCGGGTCGTCGTAGCGCGGGAACGCACTGGCCAGCGTGCGCCAGCCCTCGGGCGACCACCCGAGCGCGAAGCGGGCCGCGATCTCGCCGCTCAGGCCGCGGCCCTTGAGGTACGTGATCGCCCGCGGCGAAGCCTTGAGCTGCTGCTTGTAGTGGTCGGCGGCCTTGGCCAGGAGGTCCGACAGCGTCGTGCTCTGCGCCTTCTTGCGCGCGGCCTCGGCGCGTTCCTCGGCCGAGGACGAGTCTTCCGGCACCGGCATGCCCACCTGCTGCGCCAGGTCGGTGACGGCGTCGACGAAGCCCATGCCATGGTGTTCGCACAGGAATCGGATCGCGTCGCCGTGCACGCCGCAGCCGAAGCAGTGGTAGGTCTGGCGGGTCGCGCTGACGATGAAGCTGGGCGATTTCTCGCCGTGGAAAGGGCACAGCCCCTTGTAGTTGATGCCGGCCTTCTTCAGCGTGACGGAGCGGCCCACGAGCTCGACGATGTCGACGCGGGCAAGCAGGTCTTGGACGAATTGGCCGGGAATCACCGTCGAAGTGTAGAAGAGCCGGACGCGCAAACGAAACGAGCGCCTGGGGCGGCGCTCGAAACTCGGTCGGGCCGGTCAGCCCGCGCAGGAACAATCGGGTTAGACGGCGAAATCGGTCAGTTGCTTGCCCGATTCCAGCGCGGCGGACAGCCATTTCGGCTTCAATCCGCGGCCGGTCCAGGTCTGGCCGCTGGCCGGATCACGGTACTTGGCGGCGACCTTGCGGCCGCTGGTGCTGGCACGCGGACCGCTGCTCTTGGCCACGAGGTCGGAAGCGGTCAGGCCATGCTCGGCCATCAGCGCGCGCACCCGTGAAATGGCTTCGTTGCGCTCATGCTTGCGCGCGTCGGAAATCTGGCGGTCGATTTCGGCCTTCTGGGCCAGAAGTTCCTGCAGGGAAGACATGCCTCAAATCCTCGTGTCAATTCGACTATTGAAACATCTTATCGCGAAATACGCAAAAAGAAACTCAATGGGGAAGTCGCACGTGACACTTTGCACACGTCCGCCGACTCAGGCGCGAATATACACCCGGTCGCCGGAGAATATTTCAGTCGTCCGAAGATGAATGTGGGCCTAGGATGAGAAAAGTCTCATTCAGGCTGCTGGCGGCACGTAGCCGGCGGGTTGTTCAGCACCACCGCCGAAGAAGAAGCTTTCCATTTGGCGCGCCAGATATTGGCGGGCGCGCGCATCGGCGAGGTTCAGGCGATTCTCGTTGACGAGCATCGTCTGGTGCTTCTTCCAGGCCTCGAAGGCTTCCTTGCTGACGTTCTCGTAGATACGCTTGCCCAGATCGCCCGGGTAGACGGAATAGTCGAGGCCTTCGGCCTCGCGCTTGAGGTAGACGCATTGGACAGTGCGTGGCATGGAAGCTCCTGTTGTTCGTGACGAAGGCCAGCGATTCGCCAGCTCGACCGTGGTGGATTCGGGATGATTTCGAGCGCGATGCTCAAGGCAGTTTCTTCACGAGTACCTGCGACGGGTGCTCATGGCAATTTCTTGACGAGCACCTGCGAACGCCGATCCCAGTTGTATTTCTTCTTGCGCGCCTCGGGCAACCAATCTGCATCGACCTGCTCGAAGCCGCGTTTGATGAACCAGTGCATGGTGCGCGTGGTGAGCACGAATATCGACTTGAGGCCGAGTGCCTTGGCGCGATGCTCGATGCGTTTGAGAATCCGGTCGCCATCGCCCTGGCCCTGAACCTGCGGCGATACCGTGAGCGCGGCCAATTCCGCGGTGCCGGCTTCCGGATACGGATACAGCGCGGCGCATCCGAAAATTATTCCGTCGTGCTCGATGACGGTATAGGTGGCGACGTCGCGTTCGATTTCCGTGCGGCTGCGCTTGACGAGCGTGCCGTCGCGTTCGAACGGTTCGATCAATTGCAGGATGCCCCCCACGTCGTCGGACGTGGCCTCGCGAAGGCTCTCCAGTTTCTCGTCCACGACCATGGTGCCGATGCCGTCGTGGGTGAAGACCTCCATCAGCAGCGCGCCGTCGACCGCGAACGGCAGGATGTGCGAGCGCTCGACGCCACCCTGACAGGCCTTGACGCAGTGCTGCAGGTAGAACGCGGTGTCGAACGGGCTGCCCGGCGCCGGCAGGCTGGCCAGCAGGCGCTCGGCGTCGACCAGTGCGAGCTCGGTGTCGATCGGCGTCTCGGGGTCGTTCGGATCCTCGTGGATGCCTGCGACCTCGGTCAGGAACAGCAGCTTGTCGGCCTGCAGTGCCACGGCGGTCGAGGTGGCCACCTCTTCCATGGTCAGGTTGAACGCCTCGCCGGTGGGCGAGAAGCCGAACGGCGAGAGCAGCACGACGGCGCCGGTGTCGATCGCGCGGCGGATCGACGCGCCGTCCACCTTGCGCACGAAGCCGCTGTGGATGAAATCGACGCCATCGACGATGCCGACCGGCCGCGCGGTGAGGAAGTTGCCCGACACCACGCGCACGGTCGCATTGGCCATCGGGGTGTTGGGCAGGCCTTGCGAGAACGCGGCCTCGATCTCGAAGCGCAGCTGGCCGGCCGCTTCCTGCGCGCAGTCCAGCGCCACCTCGTCGGTGATGCGGATGCCGTGGCTGTAGCGCGCCGGGTGGTTCTTGGCCTTGAGCTGGTCGTTGACCTGCGGGCGGAAGCCGTGCACCAGCACCAGCTTCATGCCCATCGCATGCAGGATGGCCAGGTCCTGCGCGATCGCGTTGAGCTTGTGCGCGGCCAGCGCCTCGCCCGTGATCGCCACGACGAAGGTCTTGCCGTGATAGGCGTGGATGTGCGGTGCCACGGCGCGGAACCAGGGCACGAACGTGTGGGGAAAGACCAGGTCGAGACTCATCGGGCAGGGCTTATTTCGTCAGCCCGGCATTGTGCCGCACCACCTGATGCCACTCACTCGGGGTCAGGTCTTGATTTTTGCGGGGTCAGGTCTTGCATCTTGCATTTTCACCCTGACTGCGCCCGGTTGAGCGATGCGTGGAAGAGTCAAGACCTGACCCCGCAAAGATCAAGACCTGACCCCGAACTGCGGACCCCGAACTGCGGTGGCTTTGGTCCATGCGTGCTGCCGACTTGCCGCCGCGAGATAATCGCCGGCTCGTGAATTCGCCTATTCGTCCTCCCGCACCGGCGCCACTTGCGGCCGCCTCTGCCCGACCGCCTCGTCCAGACCGTCCGGATCGCCCGCCGCGCGCCGCGCCGGCTCCGGCCAACCCGGTGCCCAAGATCAGCTTCCCCGAGTCGCTGCCGGTCTCCAGCCGGCGCGAGGACATCGCGCGCGCGCTGCGCGAGCACCAGGTGGTGATCGTGTGCGGCGAGACCGGCTCCGGCAAGACGACGCAGTTGCCCAAGATCGTGCTCGAGCTGGGCCGGGGCCGGGTCAACGGCGGCGGGCTGATCGGCCACACGCAGCCGCGCCGGATCGCGGCGTCCAGTGTCGCCAAGCGCATCGCCTTCGAGCTGAACTCGCCGCTGGGCGAGGTGGTCGGCTACCGCGTGCGCTTCCAGGATCGCTTCCAGCCGGGTGCGTCGGTCAAGCTGATGACGGACGGCATCCTGCTGGCCGAGACGCAGAGCGATCCGCTGCTCAAGGCCTACGACACGCTGATCATCGACGAGGCGCACGAGCGCAGCCTCAACATCGACTTCCTCCTCGGCTACCTGCGCCAGATCCTGCCGCGCCGACCCGACCTGAAGGTGGTCGTCACGTCGGCCACCATCGACGCGGACCGCTTTGCGAAGCATTTCGAGTCGGCCAGGGGTCCGGCGCCGGTGATCACCGTCAGCGGCCGCCTGTTCCCGGTGGAGCAGCGCTGGCGCCCGTTCGAGGAGTCGCGCGAGTACGGGCTCAACGAAGCCATCGCCGACGCCGTCGACGAGCTGTGGCGCGGCGGTCCGGGCGACGTACTCGTGTTCCTGCCGGGCGAGCGCGAGATCCGCGAGGCCGCGGAAGTCCTGCGCAAGCACCATCCGCCGGGCGTCGAGATCCTGCCGCTGTTCGCGCGGCTGTCGCAGGCCGAGCAGGACCGCGTGTTCGAGACCGGCGCCGCGCCTCGCATCGTGCTCACCACCAACGTGGCCGAGACCTCGCTGACCGTGCCGGGCATCCGCTACGTGGTCGACAGCGGGCTGGCGCGCGTCAAGCGCTACAGCTACCGCAACAAGGTCGAGCAGCTGCAGATCGAGCCGATCAGCCAGGCTGCGTGCAACCAGCGCGCCGGCCGCTGCGGACGCGTGGCCAATGGCACCTGCATCCGGCTGTTCGACGAGAAGGACTTCGCCGGCCGCCCGAAGTTCACCGACCCCGAGATCCTGCGCTCGTCGCTGGCCGGCGTCATCCTGCGCATGAAGAGCCTGCGCTTGGGCGCCGTCGAGGACTTCCCGTTCCTCGAGGAGCCGCCGCGCAAGGCGATCGCCGACGGCTACGCGCTGCTGGGCGAGCTCAACGCGGTCGACGACTTCAACGAGCTCACGCCGATCGGCACCGAGCTGGCCAAGCTGCCACTGGATCCGCGCGTGGGCCGCATGATCCTGGAGGCGCGCGAGCGCCATTGCCTGGCCGAGGTGCTGGTGATCGCCTCCGCGCTGTCCGGCCAGGACGTGCGCGACCGGCCGATGGAACAGGCCCAGGCCGCCGACGAGAAGCACAAGAAGTTCGACGACGAGCGTTCGGAGTTCATGGGTTATCTCAAGCTGTGGAAGTGGCTGGACTTGTCGCGCGGCGGGCAGTCCGAAGGCCTGGACCTGGACGCTCCGCAGACCGCGCCCCGGCCCCCGCGCGGCGCGTCCGCGCATGCGCGCCACGGGGGTGCGCAGGCGAACGCGTCGGCGCCCGCGGGCGCGCCGACGCACAAGCTGAGCCATCGCCGCTACGAACAACTGCTGCGCGAGAACTTCGTCAGCGTGCGCCGCGTGCGCGAGTGGCGCGACATCCACTCGCAGCTGCTCACCGTCGTCGCCGACCACAGCTGGCAGCTCAACACGCTGCCTGCCGACTACGACCAGGTGCATCTGGCGATGCTTGCCGGACTGCTCGGCAACCTCGGCCTGAAGAGCGAGGATGACGAGTGGTACCTCGGCGCCCGCGGCATCCGCTTCTGGCGCCATCCGGGCGCGCATCTGTCGAAGAAGCCCGGGCGCTGGATCGTCACGGCCGAACTGGTGGAGACGACGCGGCTGTACGGCCGCGGCATCGCCGCGATCGATCCCCAGTGGATTCCTGGCATCGCGGGACACCTGCTCAAGACGCAACTGCTCGAGCCGCACTGGGAGAAGAAGGCCGCCGAGGTCATCGCGCTGGAACGCGCGACCCTGTATGGCATCGTCGTCTACCAGAACCGGCGCGTGAACTTCGGCCTGGTCGACCCGGTGGTCGCGCGCGACATCTTCATCCGCGAAGGCATGGTGCAGGGCGAGTGGGACACGCGCCTGCCGTTCCTGGCGCACAACCAGAAGATGATCGCCCAGGTGCAGGATCTGGAGCACAAGTCGCGCCGCCAGGACGTGCTGGTCGACGACGAGCTCATCTACGCGTTCTACGACCAGCAGGTGCCGGCCGGCATCGTCAGCGGCGCGACATTCGAGAAGTGGTACCGCCAGGAGCAGCGCAAGCTGCCGAAGCTGCTGATGCTCACGCGCGACGAGCTGATGCGCCACGAGGCCGCCGGCATCACGACGGCCTCGTTCCCCAAGACGATCCGCCTGGGCGGCGTCGACTGCTCCGTGGTCTACCTGCACGAGCCCGGCGACGCCAAGGACGGCCTGACGGTGACGGTGCCGATCTACGCGCTCAACCAGGTCAACGCCGAGCGCGTCGACTGGCTGGTGCCCGGCATGCTCGAGGCCAAGGTGCTGGCGCTGGTCAAGAGCCTGCACCAGCGGCCGCGCTCGCGCCTGGTGCCCTTGCCCGACTACGTGGCCGAGTTCGTCGCCACGCACGATTTCGCGCAGGGCGAGCTGCTGGAGGTGCTGCTCAAGGCCGTCAAGGAGCGCACGCAGATCGCGGTGCAGCGGGGCGACTTCAAGCTCGAGACGCTGTCGCCGCACCATTTCATGAACTTCCGCGTCGTCGACGAGCACGGCCGCCAGCTGGGCATGGGGCGCAACCTGGCGACGCTGAAGGGCGAGCTGGGCGGCCAGGCGCGATCGGCGTTCCAGGCGCTGGCGGCCTTGAAGCTGCCGGCGAGCGCGCCGGCCGCGTCGTCGTCCGTGCCAGCGCCGGCGCCGCAGGGCCGGGGTGTCGTCGCGAGCATCGAAGCGTCGCCCGCACCCGTGGCGCCGGTCGCCGCGGCGAGGTACACCGCGTGGACCTTCGGCCAGTTGCCCGAGCTGATGGAGATCACCAAGGGCGGCCAGACGCTGATCGGCTTTCCGGCGCTGATCGACAAGGGCTCGCACGTCGAGATCGAGGTGTTCGACGAGCCCGACGTCGCGGCGGCCAGGCATCGCGCCGGCTTGCGACGGCTGCTGGCGCTGTCGCTCAAGGAGCCGATCAAGTTTCTCGAACGCAACATCCCCGAGCTCACGAAGATGTCGGTGTTCTATATGCCGCTGGGCACGGCCGAGGAGTTGCGCGAGCAGGTCATCGACGTCGCGATCGACCGCGCCTTCCTCGAAGCGCCGCTGCCCACCGACGAGGCCGACTTCCGCCGCCGCCTCGAGGTGGGCCGCAGCCGCCTGAACCTGATTGCGCAGGAGGTGGCGCGCCAGGCGCACGCGGTGCTGGTCGAATTCGCGGTTGCCACGCGCAAGCTCAAGGACGCGCGGCCGCCCAAGGACGTCGTCGACGACGTGCAGGCGCAACTGCAGCGCCTGGTCGGCAAGCGCTTCGTCTCGGCCACGCCGTGGGCGCAGCTGCACCACCTGCCGCGCTACCTCAAGGGCGTCACGCTGCGCCTGGACAAGCTGCGCGCCGACCCCGCGCGCGACGCGCAGCGCCTGGCCGAACTGCGCCCGGTGGAGCAGCGCTGGCTGCGCGCGCTGGCCGACCGCAAGGGCGCCGTCGACGCGCGCTTGACCGAATACCGCTGGCTGCTGGAGGAGTTGCGCGTCAGCTTCTTCGCGCAGGAGCTGCGCACGCCGCAGCCGGTCAGCGTCAAGCGTCTGGACAAGGCCTGGGAACAACTGAGCCGCTGATGCAGGCCGAGCGAGCCTGTGTCAATCTGTTTCCGGACGGGGTGTTCCGGTAGCTTTTCGCATCAAGGCCGGCGCGCGACTCACCTACATTGGCGGGATGACTTCGGAGCTGACGACGCCGGACGGCCGCTACCTCGTGATCCAGGGACGCTTGTGGCGCGCCCCGAATCCGTCGTTGCCGGCGCAGGCGAAGGTGCGTCACATGCGCGAGCTGCTCAACGGCCGGCGCGCGCTGAAGATCGCCAAAGCTGCGGGCGACGAGGCGGCGATCGCCGCGGCCCGGCAACTCATCGCGGCGGCGCAGGTCGGCCTGGGCGAACGCGGCAGGGTGTGGTGGAAGGACGGCGCGCCGGACTACAACCGCGCGCTGGCCAAGAATTCGCCGTATGCCGATTGGTTCGAGCGCGTCGACTCGCGGGCGGTCCAGGCAGCCTAGCGCAGCACGGCCAGGGCGTCGTCCATCCCGCCGTCGTTGATCGCCAGCATCGCCTGCGCGCGCACCGCCGGCTTGGCGTGGTAGGCGATCGACAGCCCCGCCACGCCCATCATCGGCAAGTCGTTCGATCCGTCGCCCACGGCGATAGCCTGCGCGGGCGCGATGCCCAGCCGTTCGCAGGTCTGCAGCAGCGTGCGCTGCTTCTCCTGGCCATCGCAGATGTCGCCCCACGGTTGTGCGACCAGCCCGCCGGTGAGCTTGCCGTCGGCGATCTCCAGGACGTTGGCACGGGTGTAGTCGATCTGGAGGCGTTGCGCCACGCGGTCGCTGAAGAACGTGAAGCCGCCGGACACCAGCAGCGTCTTCAGGCCGGCGTCGCGCAGCGCCGCCAGGAAGGTCTCGACGCCGGGGTTGAGCTCGAGCGTGTGCTCCCAGATCTGGTGCAGCGCCTGCTCGGGCACGCCCTTGAGCAGCGCGACGCGGCGGCGCAGGCTCTCCTTGAAGTCGGCGATCTCGCCGCGCATCGTGGCCTCGGTGATGGCCGCGACCTCGGCCTTCAGGCCCGCGGCGGCGGCGATCTCGTCGATGCACTCGATGTTGATCAGCGTCGAGTCCATGTCGAACGCCGCCAGCCGGAAGTCGGCCAGCCGCAGCGGTGGGGTGAAGCCGCGGACGACGAGGCCGCCCGGAAGATCGAGGCTCATGGGATGGAGGACGTGGGAACGTGTCGATTTTAAGTCGGCGCAGCCGTCGAGGCTTCGATTCCGGTGGCGCCAGGCTTCGCCAACGCGGCATAAGCCTGCATTTCATGCCACCGGGCATGAAATCCGCGGGACAATTCGATCCTTGCGCCGTGCGCAAGCGCTGCACACTGCCTCCTGAGTCCTTCTCGATAGAAAGCGCATTGGCGTGCTGTCCCAGAAATCCCGTCGCGACCTGATCCTGATGCTTGGCGTCACGCTGCTGTTCTGGCTCGCCGCGCGCCTGGGCTTCGTCTTCAACGACAACGGCTACCTGACGCCGGTCTGGCCACCCGCGGCGGTGGCCTGCGTCGCGGGCATCCTCTACGGCCCGCGGTGCCTGATCGGCGCGGCCGTCTACATCGCCTACGACTTCGTCGACGGCAGCATCCACGGCTGGGCGCACGACCGCTGGGCCTTCGTCGAGCCGCTGTCGATGCTGGCCGCGGCGGCCACCGTCAGCGCGAGCGCGCGGCGCGCCGGCTTCATCGGCCGGCTGGACACCGTGCGCGCCGTGATGATGATGATGGGCCTGGGCATGCTGTTCGCGGTCGTCAACGGCGCCGGCGCCACCGCCGGCTATTGCGGCCTGGCCGGCACCCGGCGCTGCATCGCCTACGGCTGGTCCGGCTTCTGGATGCAGTCGATGATCGGTGACGTCTTCGGCTGCCTGATCTGCATGCCGGCGCTGCTGTCCTGGGCGCGCTGGCTCGATGCGCGGCTTCATCCCGAGGCCCGGCGCCTGCCGCAGCGCGACTTCTCCGAGCGCCGCCGCGCCCCGCGCGTGATGGTGCCGGCCGCGGCGCGCGTGCCCGCGCGCACCGATTCGCGCCTGCCGCGGGTGGCGCAGCTGTCGCGCGAGCAGATCTGGTTCATCGTGGCCAGCCTCGCCGCCAGCGTGCTGGGATGGGTCATCACGCGCAGCTGGAACCTGCCGGTGCACGTGGTCGGCTTTCTGGCGTTGCCGCTGCTGGTGTGGGCGGCGATCAAGTTCCCGCCGTTGTTCGTGCACACGGCGGTGATGGCCTGCGGGCTGATCACGATCACGCTGCAGCTGACGGCGCCAGGCAGCGCCAGCGCCGATCCTGCCACGCACATGGCGTCGCTGTTCCTGTTCCTGCTCAGCGTGTCGTCGCTGACGCTGATCGTCAACGTCGTGGCGCAGCAGCAGGGCCGGCTGGCGAGCGAGCTCGCGTTCCGCGCACAGCAGGAGCGCGTGGAGCTGATGCTGCAGGCGGCCACGGACGCGGTCATCAGCTTCGACGAACGCGGCGCGCTGTCGTACTGGAACCCGGCCGCCGAGCGCCTGTTCGGCCGCAACGCGGCGCAGGCGCTGGGGCGGCCGGTGCGCGAGATCCTGCCGCTGCCCAAGCTGGTGGCCGCCACAGACGGCATCGCCGCGCTGTGCGAGGCGGCTGACGCCATGTTCTCGGGCGCCGTCATCGAGTTCAGCGCGCTCGACGCCAACGGCCGGCCGGTGCCGGTGGAACTGTCGCTGACCGCCTACCGCAACGACCGCGGCTGGGCCGCCACCGCCTTCATGCGCGACGCGCGCGCGCACAAGCGCCAGGAGGAGGCGCTGCGGCTGGCGCGCGACAAGGCCGAGGAGGCCACGCGCGCCAAGTCGCTTTTCCTGGCGACCATGAGCCACGAATTGCGCACGCCGCTGTCGGGCATCATCGGCATGCTGCAGCTGGGGCTGCGCGAGCCGATGCCGCCGGCGTCGCGCTCGCGCGTGACGCTGGCGCTGGGCAATGCCGAGGCGCTGCTGGCCATCATCAACGACATCCTCGACTACTCGAAGATCGAAGCCGGCAAGATGGGCTTCGAGACGGTGGACTTCGACCTGCGCGAGATGGTGCAGTCGCTGGTCGAGCTGCTCGACCTGCGCGCCCAGGAAGAAGGCCTCTCGCTGCTGAGCGACATCGACCCGAACGTGCCGCGCTGGCTGCGCGGCGACCCGATGCGGCTGCGCCAGATCCTGCTCAACCTGATCGGCAACGCGCTCAAGTTCACCGAAGTGGGCACCGTCGAATTGCGCGTGGCCTGCGGCTCAACCGAGACGGGCCGCCTGCTGCTGGAGATCGAGGTCGAGGATACCGGCATCGGTATCTCCCACGAAGCGCAGCAGCGGCTGTTCAGCAGCTTCGAGCAGGCCGACGTCACCACCACGCGCAAGTACGGCGGCACCGGGCTGGGATTGACGATCACGCGCGCGTTGGTCGAGGGCATGGCCGGCGAGATCACGCTGCGCAGCACGCCGGGCGTGGGCAGCACCTTCCGCGTCGCGCTGCCGGTTGCGCTCGGCGCGCCGGTGCAGACGGTGCCCGAAGAGGCGCTGCCGCCGTTCGATTGCCGCCTGAACGTGCTATGCGCCGAGGATGGCCACACCAATCGCGTGATCGTGCAGGCCTTCGTGCAAGGCCTGGGCCATGACGTCAGCTTCGTCGAGAACGGCCTGCAGGCGGTGCAGCGCTGCGCCGAGGAAAATTTCGACGTGATCCTGATGGACGGCCGCATGCCCGTCATGGACGGCCTGGCGGCGGCGCGCGCGATCCGCGCTGGCGGCATCGGCGAGACCTGGGTGCTGGACCCCGAGATCCGCATGATCGCCCTGACGGCGAACGCCACCGGCAACGATCGCGAGCTGTGCCTGGCGGCGGGAATGGACGACTTCCTGTCCAAGCCGGTGGACGAACGGCTGCTCGGGCAGGCGCTGCATCGCACGGTCGATGCGCTGCGCGCGCGCGGCCGCACGCTGCGCCCGCTGCTCGACACGATGGCGATGGCAGGCGGCTCCACCGCGGCGCTCGACGCGCTGTTCTTCGACGGCGAGCCCGACGCCGCGTCGGTCGATGCCGCCGGCGCTGCGTTGGCCGATGCCGCGGCCAAGCCGCCGCCGTCTGCGCCGGTGGTGCGTTCACTGGCGGATCGCCTCGCCGACGCCTTTCGCACAGAGACGCCGCGCCTGCTCGCCGACCTGGCCGATGCCATCATGCAGCGCGATTTCCCGCGCGCGGCCCGCATCGCGCACAACATCAAGGGCAGCGCGTTCTACATCCACAGCGAGCAGATGGCCGAGGACGCCGGCGGCCTTGAGCACGCCTGCGACGCCGCGGACGACGCGGCCGTCGAGCGTCATTGGGCCGACCTCCAGGAAAGCATCGACGACTGGATGACGGCGCACTGATACCCTCGGTGCTGGCTTGAAACGCAAAGGGAGTCCCGTCATGCGTATCCTGGTCGCCGACGACGACCTCGTCTCGCGCCTCGCGATGGAAGATGTGCTGCGGCAGTGCGGGACGCCCGAGATCGTGCTCGCCGAGGACGGGCCCACCGCATGGGAGGCGATGAGCGCAGGGCAGTGCTTCGACCTGCTGTGCCTGGACGTGCGCATGCCGCCACCCGACGGGCTCGAACTGGTCGCGCGCCTGCGCGCCACGCCTGGACTCCGGCGCGTCCCGGCGATGCTGGTCACCTCCACCGCCGACCGCGACACCCTGCTCAGCGCGACGCGCGCCGAGCTGCAAGGCTTTCTCGTCAAGCCGGTGGGCGCGGAAACCGTGATCCGCATCCTTCGCGTGCTGTCCCAGCTCGACGCCGGCATCCTCGAGGCGACCGAACCGGCCACCGCGCGACTGCGCATCGACGCCGAGCGCCATGCGCGCTACGTGGCGGCGTTCGTGCTGCAGATCCAGGCGCTCGACGCGCTGGCGCGCGAGATCGCGTCGGAGACGGCCGGTTCACAGGCCGGGGCCGCGTTCACGCAGAAGGCCGACGCCTGCCGCACAGCGGCGTTGACGCTGGGCGCGCCGCGCATCGAGCAATTGATCTCGGACGCGTTGGCGCTGCTGGCCGAAGGGCGGGGCGGGGCGGAGCGGGCGATGGCGCAGGCGGTTTACTGGCTGGGACGCGTCGGCGGCCGCAAGGCATGAGGCCGGGCCGGCGCCTTGTCAGGGCGAGGCGTCTTCGTCCGGCGGCGAATCGAAAAGCGATTGCGATTGCGGCAGCACCAGGGACAGCGCCGGCGGCTCGGGCAACGGCGGCGTCGCGTCGTCGCCTTCATCATCTCCCGATGCTTCGACCAGCGACGGCGGCAATGACTTGGCAGTCTTCACGCCCAGCTTCTTCAAGGCCGTCGCCTGATTGATGGCGTTGCCTCGGCCGGTCGCCAGGCGCTTCTCGGCGCTTTCGTACGCCGATTGCGCCTCCTTCAGTTTCGTCCCCACTTTCTGCAGATCCTCGACGAAGGCCGATAGCTTGTCGTAGAGCTTTGCTCCCTGGATGGCGATGTCCTGTGCATTGCGGCTTTGCGCCTCCTGGCGCCAAAGGTGGGCGATGGTGCGCACCACGAACAGCAGCGTCGAAGGACTCACGAGAAGCACGTTGCGTTGCCAGGCATCCATGAACAGCGCATCGTCGTGCGTCACGGCGAGCATGAATGCAGGCTCGATCGGAACGAACATCACGACCAGGTCCAGTGACTTCAGGCCGTACAGATCCTGGTAGCGCTTGGCCGAAAGACCGCGGATGTGTTGACGCACCGATTCAAGGTGCGCGCGCGAACTGACCAGACGCTCGTCATCATCGGTCGCCGCGACGAAACGGTCGTAGGCCACCAGCGACACCTTTGCATCGACCACCAGACGCCGGTCCTCGGGCAGATGGATGACGACGTCGGGCTGCAGGCGGCGACCTTCCTCGTCGAGCTGGCTGTCCTGGACGTGGTACTCATGGCCTTTGCGCAGCCCGGATGCCTCGAGCACGCGTTCGAGGATCAGTTCGCCCCAATTGCCCTGCGTCTTGGCCGAGCCCTTGAGCGCGTTGGTGAGGTTGGTCGCGTCGCGGCTGAGGGTCTTGTTCAGCTCCATCAGCTGCTTGACCTGCTCGGTCAGCGCGAAGCGTTCCTGGCCTTCCTTGACGTAGACCTCCTCGACCTTGCCCTTGAACTCGCTCAGCTGCGTGCGCAGCGGGTCGAGCAGCGTGCCCAGGTTCTGCTGGTTCTGCTCGGCGAAGCGCTTGGCCTTTTCCTCCAGGATGTCGTTGGCCAGCGTCTTGAACTGGTCGGACAGGGCCGTCCTGGCTTCGGTCAGCAGCTGCAGTTTCTCCTGCGCGCTCGTGCGTTCGGCGTCCGCGCGCGTGCGCACGTGGGCGAGTTCGGCGTGGGCCGTCTGCAGGGCGACGTTGCGGGCATCGAGCTGCGCGGCGGTCTCGCGGGCGCCTTGCTCGAGGCTGGCGACGCGCTCGGCAAGCGATGCGGCGTGCTGGGTCTTCTGGGCTTCGCTGGCCGAGGCGCGCAGCAACTCCTGGCGTGCGGCCTGTGCGTCCATGCGCGCTCGCTCGACATCCGCCTGCAGCGCCGCTGCGGCCTGCTCGCCTGCACGCAGACGTTCGCGCGCCTGCGCGAGCTCCAGTTGCGCCGCGTGACCAGCCTGCGCCAGCGCCGCATCCACGCTCGCCTGCGTGCGCGAGCGGGCCCGCGCGAGGCCGATGAGAACCCCGGCCGCCAGGGCGATGCAGACGGCGACCAAGCCGATGACGACGAAGGCGAACAGGGGGGCGGAGACCGGATTCATGGCGTCATTGTCGCTGCTCCACTGGCTCATGACATGCGCCAGAGCGTCGCGAATCGGGCCGTTCGCGCCGGGCTTCCGCCAGGGGTCTGGCATTGCGTCGACCCGCGATCGAGACCGCGCGTCCGGCCCATGTCTGGGCGCGGGCGCGGGAGATGCCGGACCCTTCGAACTGCGCGCGCCGACGTGTCTCTCTCAGGCCGGAGCCTGCGCCTTCGGCGGCCCCAGCGACCGCAGCAGGTCGCGCACGAACTGCGCGCGCTCATGCGGCTCGGCCAGCTCGCGGTCGATGCGCAGGCGGTCGTTGCCCGACAGCTTGATGCTGCGGTTCTTCTGCACCAGCTCGATGATGCGCATCGGGTCGACCGGTGGGTTGGGGCGGAAGGTGATGTTCATGACCTTGGGGTTCGCGTCCACCTTGAGCACGCCGTAACTTTTGGCGAGGACGCGCAGCCGGTGCGTGTCGAACAGCGTCTGGCCTTGCGGCGGCAGCTTGCCGAAGCGGTCGGTGATCTCCTCGAGCAGGTTGTCCAGCGTCTCGGCGCGGTCGGCCGTGGCCAGGCGCTTGTACAGCGACAGCCGGGTCTGCACGTCGCCGCAATAGGCGTCGGGCAGCAGGGCGGGGGCGTGCAGCTTGATGTCGATGCCACCGCCGAAGGCGCCGGTCGGCGACAGCAGGTCGGGTTCCTGGCCGGATTTGAGCGCACGCACGGCCTCGGACAGCATGTCGTTGTACAGCTGGAAGCCGACCTCCATCATGTTGCCGCTCTGGTTCTCGCCCAGCACCTCGCCGGCGCCGCGGATCTCCAGGTCGTGCATCGCGAGGTAGAAGCCCGAGCCAAGTTCCTCCATCGCCTGGATCGCGTCGAGGCGCTGCGCGGCCTGCTTGGTCAGGCCCTCGACGTCGGGCACCATCAGGTAAGCGTACGCCTGGTGGTGCGAGCGGCCGACCCGGCCGCGCAGCTGGTGCAACTGCGCCAGGCCGAACTTGTCGGCGCGGCTGATGACGATGGTGTTGGCGGTGGGCACGTCGATGCCCGTCTCGATGATGGTCGAGCACAGCAGCACGTTGATGCGCTGGGCGACGAAGTCGCGCATCACGGCTTCGAGCTCGCGCTCGGGCATCTGGCCGTGCGCGATCGCGATGCGCGCCTCGGGGATCAGCTGAGCCAGCTTCTCGAGCCGGTTCTGGATCGTGTCGACCTCGTTGTGCAGGAAATAGCACTGGCCGCCGCGCTTGAGCTCGCGCAGCACGGCCTCGCGGATGGTGCCCTGGCTCTCGTTGCGCACGAAGGTCTTGATCGCGAGCCGCCGTTGCGGCGCGGTGGCGATCACCGACAGGTCGCGCAGCCCTTCCAGCGCCATGCCCAGCGTGCGCGGGATCGGCGTGGCGGTGAGCGTGAGCACGTCGACCTCTGCGCGCAGCGCCTTCATCGCCTCCTTGTGGCGCACGCCGAAGCGGTGTTCCTCATCGACGATCAGCAGGCCCAGCCGCTTGAACTTGACGTCGCCCGACAGCAGCTTGTGCGTGCCGACGATGATGTCGATCGTGCCGTCCTCCAGCCCCTTCATCGCGGCCGACACTTCCTTGGCCGTGCGAAAGCGCGACATCTCCGCCACCTTCACCGGCCACTGTCCGAAGCGGCTGCTGATGGTCTGGAAATGCTGCTCGGCCAGCAGCGTGGTGGGTGCCAGCAGCGCCACCTGCTTGCCGCCGTGCACGGCGACGAACGCCGCGCGCAGCGCGACCTCGGTCTTGCCGAAGCCGACGTCGCCGCAGACCAGGCGGTCCATCGGCTTGGGGCTGACCAGATCCTGGATGACGGCGTGGATGGCGGCGCGCTGGTCGGGCGTCTCCTCGAAGCCGAAGCTGGTGGCGAAGGCTTCGTAGTCGTGCGGAGAGAAGCGGTGCGAGTAGCCGTCGCGCGCGGCGCGGCGTGCATACAGGTTCAGCAGCTCGGCGGCGGCGTCGCGCACCTGCTCGGCGGCCTTGCGGCGCGCCTTGTCCCACTGTCCCGAGCCGAGCTTGTGCAGCGGCGCCTCTTCTGCCGACACGCCCGTGTAGCGGCTGATGAGCGCGAGCTGCGCGACCGGCACGTACAGCGTGGCCTTGTCGGCATACTCGAGGTGCAGGAACTCGCTCGGTCCTTCGCCCAGATCGATGTTGATCAGCCCCCTGTAGCGGCCGATCCCGTGCGACGCGTGGACCACCGGGTCGCCCAGCTTCAGCTCCGACAGGTCCTTGATCAGCGCGTCGACGCTGCTGGTCTGCTCCTGCCCACGGCGGCGCCGGCGCGGCGTGGTGCCGGTGGCGAACAGCTCGTTCTCGGTGATGAACTGGATCGTGCGCGCGCTGGCGGCGTCGGGCTCGAACCAGAAGAAGCCCTCGCTGATCGGCGCCGCCGTGATCGCGATCTTCTCGTCGCTGGCCTCGAACTCGGCCAGCGTGCCGACGCTGACCGGCGTGATCGCGTGGTCGCGCAGCATGTCCAGCAGCGTCTCGCGCCGGCCTTCGCTGTCGGCGACCAGCAGCACGCGGTAGGGCGTCTTGTCCAGATGCCTCTGCAGGCGCGCCATCGGCGCCGTCGCGCCGCGCTCGACGCTGACGTCGGGCAGCGGCCGCGCCCATGCCGTGGACTGGGCTGTCGCCGCGTCCGCTCGCGCCTGCCCCGTGTCGTCCTGCGCGACCTCGGAGGATCCGGCCCCGCCGGGCGGCCGCAACGAGAGGGCCGCAAACGCCCGCGTCGCATCGAAGAACTGCTCGCCCTTGAGGAAGATGTCCTCGGGCGGCAGGATCGGCCGGTCCGGATCGGCCTTGAGGAAGCGATACCGTTCCCGGGTATCGGTCCAGAACCGGTTCAGCGCGTCGTCGACCGCGCCGTGCAGCACCAGCGTGGCCGTCGCCGGCAGGTAGTCGAAGATCGTCGCGGTCTCGTCGAAGAACAGTGGCAGGTAGTACTCGATGCCGCCGCCGGCGATGCCGTTGCCCATGTCCTTGTACAGCCGCGCCTTGGTCGGATCGCCCTCGATGCGTTCGCGCCAGCGCACGCGGAAGGCCTTGCGCGAGGCCTCGTCGAGCGCGAACTCGCGGCCGGGCAACAGGCGCACCTGCGGCACCGGGTACAGGCTGCGCTGGGTGTCGGGGTCGAACGTGCGGATCGAGTCGACCTCGTTGTCGAACAGGTCGACGCGGTAGGGCACGTTCGAGCCCATCGGGAACAGGTCGATCAGCCCGCCGCGCACCGCGTATTCGCCCGGCGACACCACCGAGCTGACGTGCGAGTAGCCCGCCAGCGTCAGCTGCGCGCGCAGCGCGGCCTCGTCCAGGCGCGCCTTCTGCCTGAAATTGAACGTGGTGGCCGCGAGGAACGACGGCGGCGCCAGGCGCGTCAGCGCTGTGCTGGCGGGCAGGATCACGACGTCCACGCCTTCGTCGTCCTCCTTGTTGGCGTTTACGCTCTTGGTCGGATCTGGCGCGGCCTTGCCCTTGGCCGCGGCGACCGCCACGCCCGTGTTCGCGCTGCTGATCCCCTGGCTCTTGCGGTACAGCCGCCACAGCGTGGCCAGCCGCTCGGAGACCAGGTCCTGGTGCGGCGAGAACTGGTCGTACGGCAGCGTCTCCCAATCGGGGAATACGGCGATGCGCAGATGCGGCGCGAAGAAGGGCAGCTCGTCGGCCAGGCGCTGGCTGTCGGCCGGCTCGGCGCACACCACCAGCGTCAACTGCCCCTTTGCGGCGCGTGCTGATGCCAGGTGGGCGATCAGCAGGGCGTCGGCCGCGCCGGGCGGGCGGGGCAGCGTGTAGCGTTGTCCGGGAACGAGCGAAGGCAGTTGCATGGGAGACGTGGAAATGAGGACACGCCTTGGACGCGCCGGTGGGCCTCCGCAGATGAGGGCAACCGGTGCGCCGGCAAGGCGTGAGGCTCGTCGGATCGAGCTGGCGATGAAGGGGATTCTAGAATCTGGCCCATGACCAGCCCTCAGCGAGGTGATTCCATCGCTTCTTCCACATCCAAGGCGCGCTTGTTCGCGCTCGTTCCCTGCGCCGGCTTCGGCGCACGCTCCGGCGCCGCCGGCCCGAAGCAGTATGAATCGCTGGCCGGCCGTGCACTGGTGCTGTGGACGCTGGAGGCGCTCGCGCGCGTGGACGAGCTCGACGGCACGCTGGTGGTGCTGTCGCCCGGTGATACGCAATGGGCCGCGCTTGCCGCAGAAGGCGACGCGGAAGCTGCCGGGGCGTGCTGGTCCGCCAAGGTGGGCGGGCAGACGCGCGCGCAGACCGTGCACGCCGGGCTGCACGACCTGCTTGCACGAGGAGCGCACGAGAACGACTGGGCGCTGGTGCACGACGCCGCCCGCTGCCTGATCCGCCCCGAGGCGATCCGCCGCCTGATAGCTCAATGCCGCGACGACGCCGTCGGTGGCCTGCTCGCGATGCCGTTGCCAGACACGCTCAAGCGCGCCGATGCCGACGAGCGCGTGGCCGCCACCGTGCCGCGCGACGCCATGTGGGCCGCGCAGACGCCGCAGATGTTTCGCATCGGCGCCTTGCGCGACGCTCTGCGCGCGGGCTTTGCGCGCCCCGACCTCGCAATCACCGACGAGGCCAGCGCCATGGAGGCGGCGGGGTTCGCGCCGAAGCTCGTGCGCGGTGATTTCGAGAACATCAAGGTGACGTGGCCGGAGGACTTCGCGCTCGCGGAACGCCTGCTTCGCAGCCGCTCGCTCTCCCATTCGAAAGTGATGCCATGACCATTCCGTTTCGCATCGGCGAAGGCTGGGACACCCACCAGCTGCACGCCGGTCGTCCGTTGATCCTCGGCGGCGTCACCATCCCGCACACGACGGGCCTGCTCGGTCATTCCGATGCCGATGCGCTGTGCCACGCGATCACCGACGCGCTGCTGGGCGCCGCCGCGCTGGGCGACATCGGCCGCCACTTCCCGGACACGGACGACGCCTTCAAGGGCGCCAACTCCATCGTCCTGCTGGCGGAGGCGGCCAAGCGCGTGCGCGCCGCGGGCTGGGAGCCGGTCAACGTCGACTCGACCATCGTCGCGCAGGCGCCCAGGATGGCGGCCCACATCGCGGCCATGTGCGCGAAGATCGCCGAGGCGTTGAGCCTCGACGTGACGCAGGTCAATGTGAAGGCGAAGACGGCCGAGAAGATGGGGCCGGTGGGCGAGGGCAGGGCAATCGAGGCGCGGGCGGTGTGCCTGGTGCAGCGACGCGAGATGCGTTGAGAAGCGATGTCGAGCACAAAGCAGTCCCACGGAGAACCGCATCAGGCCCCATGAATCCGCTGACCGGCTGCGTGCCTTCGCCCGTTAGAACGGCGTCGATCTGGCGGCTTTTTCTCCGCAGTCAGGCGCCTTCCAGATGCTGGCGTTCTACCGCGAGGTGGCAGTGGAAGGCTGCAGCCAGAACAACGGCGACATGGTGCTTTTTCAGTGGGGAACCCATGACTGGGGCGCGGGGCCGGCCTTCGAGATCGACATCACCCGCCAGTTCATCGATATGCATCCAACGGACGGGGATGGCGAGGACGACGGTGATGAGCAGGGACGGTTCAGCCAGCTGAGCCTGACGTACTATGTCGCCTCGTCACCCGAGCTCGCGTCTCTCGGTACCGGCAATCGCTGGTGCAAGTCCACCGATGAACTTGAAGACTTCGTCGCCTACGTGCACGGCACCGCGCCCATGCGCGAACTCGGCCAGGCCTGCGCGACACGCGTCGAAATCGACCACGATCTGGTTTGACAGCAGCGGGGAACGCGCCAGTGCTTTAGGCCACCGCCAGTCGCGGATACGTGAACCCGATGAAGTGAGCCGCATTGACGGCAAAGTGCACGATGATCGCGCCCTCGATGGTGCGTGTCCTGGCGTAGACCAGCGCGTAACCCAGGCCCGCGACCGTCGCGACTGCCATCCACGTCAGGCCCCCGCCCGCGTGCGCGAGGCCGAACAGGCCGGTCGACGCGGCAATGGCGATCCAGTTCCAGGCAGGCTGGCTGCGCGTGTCTGAAAGACGCATCAGGCGCTCCTGGATCAGCCCGCGAAAGAACGCCTCCTCGGCCACGCAGGTGAACAGCAGGTTTGCGACGAGGAAGGCCGGCGCGGCGTCGACCCACTTGGGCTCGATGCGCACGTAGCCGGCTGCCAGCGCGATGACGATGGCCACCGTGGACGTGGCAATGGCGGCGACGACGATCGCCGGCACCTGCGACGCGAGCTGTCGCCACGACGTCGCGCGGACGCTGAACGCCGCCAATAGCAGCAGGCCGGCTGCGGCCTTGTCGAAGCCCAGACCGAGCGCGAACGGCGCGGCGTCGGGGGTTAGCCGGACGTCGTGGAACAGCACCACGGGCTGGAACCCGGGCAACAGGTGCAGCGACATGGCCAAGGCCAGCACGGCCGCAAGCACGATGAACGCGCAGCGCCGACGGGTTGCCACCGCGCCGCACCAGGCCAATGCCGCGAGCAACGCGAGGCCGGCAAGCGCGGACAGGGCCAGCACGGGCGGCGACGACGCGAAAGCCCCGGCGATGCAGGCCGCCGCGAACGCGAGCGTCCAGGGCGGCAGGCGGTGGCCGCCGACAGGCCATGCCGGCGCCCATGCCAGCGCGATGGCAAGAGCCAGCAACAGGAAGGGCAGCGGGAAGTTCATCGAGGTCGCGTCATGGCACGTGGATACGGGTTGGAGTATCGCCGCCGGGCGGTGCATTGGTTGAGGGGGATCCTGCGCGCGGTCCCAGGATCCCCCCCAAGGCGCACCGCTGAAGTGGCAACTGCACGCGAACGCACACCATGCCAGAACGAAAACGCGGCCCGGAGGCCGCGTCGTTCACTCGAAAGACAAGAGGCTCACTCGCTCTTGTCGCCCAGCTTGAGCATCTCCGCGCCCGTGCCCGACCCGAGCAGGCCGGTCTTCGCGTATGTCATCAGCTTGGCGCGCGTGTCCTGGATGTCCAGGTTGCGCATCGTCAGCTGGCCGATGCGGTCGGCTGGCGTGAAACTCAGTTCGCCCTTTTCCATCGTCAGGCGTTCGGGCTTGTAGGTGAGGTTGGGCGAGTCGGTGTTCAGCAGCGAATAGTCGTTGCCGCGGCGCAGCTCCAGCGTCACCTCGCCGGTGATCGCGCTGGCGACCCAGCGTTGCGCGGTCTCGCGCAGCATCAGCGCCTGCGAGTCGAACCAGCGGCCCTGGTACAGCAGGCGGCCCAGCGCGCGGCCGTTGTCGCGGTATTGCGCGATCGTGTCCTCGTTGTGGATGCCGGTGACCAGGCGCTCGTAGGCGATGAACAGCAGCGCCAGGCCCGGGGCCTCGTAGATGCCGCGGCTCTTGGCCTCGATGATGCGGTTCTCGATCTGGTCGCTCATGCCCAGGCCGTGGCGGCCGCCGATGCGGTTGGCTTCCATCAGCAGCGCGACGGGATCGCTGTACGAAACGCCATTGAGCGCGACGGGCATGCCCTGCTCGAAGCGCACCGAGACCTCCTCGCGCTTGACCTCCACGTCGTCGCGCCAGAACGCCACGCCCATGATGGGCTGGACGATCTTCATGCCGCTGTTCAGGTGCTCGAGATCCTTGGCCTCGTGCGTGGCGCCCAGCATGTTGGAGTCGGTGGAATAGGCCTTTTCGACCGACATCTTGTAGCCGAAGCCGGCCTTGTTCAGGAACTCCGACATCTCGGTGCGGCCGCCCAGCTCGTCGATGAAGGTCTGGTCCAGCCACGGCTTGTAGATGCGCAGCGACGGATTGGCGAGCAGGCCGTAGCGGTAGAAGCGCTCGATGTCGTTGCCCTTGAAGGTGCTGCCGTCGCCCCAGATGTGGACGTCGTCCTCCTTCATTGCCGCCACCAGCATCGTGCCGGTGACCGCGCGGCCCAGCGGCGTGGTGTTGAAGTAGGTGTTGCCGGCGGTGGAGATGTGGAACGCGCCGCTCTGCAGTGCCGCGATGCCTTCGGCCACCAGCTGCGCGCGGCAGTCGATCAGGCGCGCCTTCTCGGCGCCGTACTGCATCGCCTTGCGCGGGATCTCGTCGTAGTCCGGCTCGTCTGGCTGGCCCAGGTTGGCCGTGTAGGCGTAGGGGATCGCGCCCTTCAGGCGCATCCAGTGCAGCGCGGCGCTGGTATCGAGGCCGCCGGAAAAGGCGATGCCGACCTTTTGCTGGGCGGGCAGATTCTGGAGAATGGTGGTCATGTCGAGGCCGGGTGTCGGAAACGGGAATGCGGCAAATCCCGCCATTCTCGGCGGAAACGCGCCGGATCCCAAGTTTTCGGGTTGCCGGAATGCTGGAATCGCGCACCGAAACGCAAGACGGCGGCTGAAAGCCGCCGTCGATGCCGCGAAACGACGTTCGCGCCGCGCGCTCAGATTCGCGGCTCGCCGAAGCGGTTGACGGTGATCGTCGCGCCGGCCGGAGCGGTCGTCTGCACGTGATGCTCCACGCCCTGGAACGTGTAGACCGTGTCCCAGTACTGCGGCGGCCCCGAGGCGGGCACGTCATGGCAGCGCTGGACATCTTCCACGCGCGTGCCGCTGTTGGCGTTGCCGATGGCGCCGCCCACCACGGCGCCGCCGATGGCGCCGGCCGCGACCGCGCCGTTGCCGTGCGCGACCTGGTGGCCCAGGATGCCGCCGAGGATGCCGCCGATCACCGCGCCGCCGACCTGGTTGCGGCTGTCGCGCACCTCGGCCTGTTCGACCCAGCATTTCTGCGTGGGCGTGCCGAAGACCGCATGCGAGGCGATCACCTGCGCCTGGAACAACTGCTCCTGAGGACGCGGGCGCGCGTCGTAGGCCGGCTGCGGTGGCGGCGCCCAGTGGTTGTCGGCCACCGGCATGCCCGGGGGCACCATGCGCACCGACGAGATGCTGTCGTTCATGCCCATCGAGGCCAGGCTGGGGTAATTGCCCGGGCGCAGGAACACGCAGTGGCCGACGAAGCCGGCGTCGTCGCAGGCCTCCCAGCGTTCGCCGACGACCACCACCGACGAGGCGCGGTCGTTGAAGCCGGTGCCGCGGAAGTCGCCGATGTCCGACGTGGTGCTGAACGAGCGGCCGCGGAAGCCTTCGCGCTCATAGAACGTGACCTGGCCCGGCAGCGGCGGCGGCGCCCAGCGGTTGTCGGGCACGTTGCCGTTGCGGTCGGTCTCTCGCGCGGAGGAGATGCGGTCGTTCAGGCCCATCGCGCTGAGCGACGGGTAGTTGCCGGGACGCAGGATGAAGCAATGGCCGCGGAAGCCGGCGTCGTCGCAGACTTCCCACGGCCGTCCGCTGACGACCACCGACGACGCCCGGTCGTTGAAGCCGACGTTGCGGAAGTTGTCGATCGGGTCGTGCACGGTGACCATGCGGCCGCCGTAGTTGTCGTACTCGTAGAAGGTGACGTCGGCCATGGCCAGGCCGGAGCAGGCGAGCGCGACGGCGCCCAGCGTTGTCTTCAGGATCTTGGTGTTCATTCGACGCTCCGTTATCGATCGTGCAGCCCGACGGCAATCGACAGGCCCGGCCTCGACCGCTCCGCACGACGATGCTGGCTCAGCTGGCCTCGACGCGCCTCAGGCGCACGTGCGCGACCAGGCCGCCCTCGGCGCCGTTGGTCATCTCGAGGCTGCCGCCCATGCGCTGGATGGACTTCTTGACCACCGCCAGGCCCAGCCCCGCGCCGGTGGCCGAGGTGCGCGCGGTGTCGCCGCGGAAGAACGGCGTCGTCAGCTGCGTGAGCTTCTCGACCGGCACGCCGGGCCCGCGGTCGCGCACGGTCACGATGATCCAGGGGCCCGCCTGCAGCTGGCCGACCTGCACCTCGGCCGGGGTCGTCTCCGACACCCGGCCGTAGCGGCGCGCGTTCTCGAACAGGTTGGCGAACACGCGGCCCAGTTCGATCGGGTCGCCCAGCACGCGCGAGACCGGCGACAGCTGGATCGCGATGCGGATCTGGCTGGCGTCGCGGAAGGCCAGCGCCTCGCGCTCGACCACGGCCGCCAGCGACACCGGCTCCAGCCGCGTCACGCCCGGGCGCGCGTAGTCCATGAACTTGTCGATGATCGCGTCGAGCTGGTCGATGTCGTCGGCGATGTGGCTGCGCGCCTCTTCGTCCGGAACGCTGATCTCGGCCTCGAGCCGGATGCGCGCCAGCGGCGTGCGCAGGTCGTGCGAGATGCCGGCGAGCATCACCGTGCGGTCCTGCTCGACCTTCGCGAGCTCGCGCGCCATGCGGTTGAAGCCGACGTTGACGGCGCGCACCTCGGTCGTGCTGGTGCGTTCGTCCAGGCGCGTGTCGTATTCGCCATCGCGGATGCGCGCTGCCGCCGTCGACAGCTCCTTGAGCGGCCGGTTGATGAGGCCCGCGATCATCGCCGAGCCGATGATGGTGGCCAGGATCGCGATGCCCACCCAGACGAACCAGGTGCTGGACGTGAGCGGCGTCACGCGCGCGGACTCGGCCTGCAGCCAGTAGCGGTCGTCGTCGATCGTGAAGCCCACCCACAACGCCTCCTGGCCGTTGACCGAGCGCGCCACCACCGTGCCTTCCCCGAGCCGCACGCGCAGTTCGGCCGCGATGCGGCGCGTGAAGGCATCGACTTCGTACGGCTCCCAGCGGTCGCTCGGCTCGCGCGGCAGCACGCGCACGGCCTCCTGGTCGGTCATCGACTTCATCAGCGCGATGCGCGTGATGCCGTCGACGTTCTTCATGGCGCCGCGCGACAGGTTCACGAGGCTGGCGATCTGCTGGGCGGCCACGACCGCGCGCGGCTCGAACTCGAGCTGGCGCAACGTCTGGACCCACGCCAGGATGCCGCCGGTCAGCAGCAGCGACAGCAGGAAGAACGTGCGCCAGAAGAGGTTGAGCGACAGGAGCTTGCGAGCCATCCTCGGCTTTGGCGCGTCTTAGGCGGTTTCGCTCGGGACGAACACGTAGCCCACGCCCCACACGGTCTGGATGTAGCGCGGGTTGGACGGATCGGGCTCGATCATCTTGCGCAGGCGCGAGATCTGCACGTCCAGGCTGCGGTCGAAGGGCTCGAAGTCGCGGCCACGCGCGAGCTGGGCCAGCTTGTCGCGCGACAGCGGCTGGCGCGGGTGGCGCACCAGCGCCTTGAGCATCGAGAACTCGCCGGTGGTCAGCGCGATCGGCTCGCCTTCCTTGGTCAGGCGGCGCAGCGACAGGTCGAACTCGAAGTCGCCGAACTGCACCACTTGCGCATCCTTGGCCGGCGCGCCCGGCGCTTCCTGCGGCGGACGGCGGCGCAGCACCGCGTGCACGCGGGCCAGCAGCTCGCGCGGGTTGAACGGCTTGGGCAGGTAATCGTCCGCGCCGACCTCCAGGCCGACGATGCGGTCGACGTCTTCCACCTTGGCGGTCAGCATGATGATGGGCGTGCGGTCGCCGGCGGCGCGCAGCCGGCGGCAGATCGACAGTCCGTCCTCGCCCGGCAGCATCAGGTCGAGCACGATCAGGTCGATGTTCTCGCGCGTCATCAGCCGGTTCAAGGCCTTGCCGTCCTCGGCCAGCAGGACGTCGAAGCCTTCCTGGCTCAGGTAGCGGCGCAGCAGGTCGCGGATGCGGGCGTCGTCATCGAGGACGACGATACGGTCTTGGCGGGTGCCTGGAACAGCCGACATGATGGCTCCAAATATGTAACAAGCGCGATTCTGCGGGGTGAAAACGCGGATTTCACGTTTTCGGGCCCGGACTTTTAGTTCTGTTACAAATTCGCCACCCGGACGATAGTCCGTTGCCGGTCACCCCTTTTCCGACTTGGGCGCGTTCAATGGGCATCATCCTCCCAGGAGCTATTCCATGAACAAGACATTGCTGTGGCTTCTTTGCGCGAGTGTTCTCGCGGTCTGTCTGCCGACGCTCGCCGGGGCACAGGCACCCGTGGCGCAGAAGGACAGCGAGGGCATCGTCTCGCTCAGCAGCAGTGCCACCGTGCAGGTGCCCAACGACTGGATCAGCGTGCAGTTCAGCACCACCAAGGAAGGCCCGGACGCTGCCGCCGTGCAGGCCGCGCTGAAGGACGCGCTGGGAACGGCACTCGCGCAAGCTCGGCAGGTCGCCAAGCCCGACGGCCACGTCGAAGTGCAGGGCGGTGGTTTCTCGCTGCAGCCGCGCATGAACGCCAAGGGGCAGGTCAGCGGCTGGACCGGCACCACGTCGCTGTGGGTGCAGGGCCGCGACATGGGCGCCATTGCCGAACTCGCCGGCCGCGTGCAGACCATGACGGTGGGCAACCTCGACTACAGCGTGTCGCGCGAGGCGCGCGAGAAGGTCGAGGGGGAGGTCGCGGCGCAGGCCATCGCGCGCTTTCGCGCCAAGGCCGCCGACTACGCGAAGGCTTTCGGCTACGCGACCTACACCGTGCGCGATGCCAACGTCAACGTCGACAACGGACAGGTCGCGCCACGGCCGATCCGGTTCAAGGCGGCGATGTCCATGTCCAGCATGTCCGAGCCGCTGCCGGTGGAGGCAGGCTCGGGGTCGGTCACGGCCAATGTCAACGGCAGTGTCCAACTGAAGTAAGTCGTGCGGGTTTGAACGGGAGCGCGGTCGGGGACGCCGGCGCTTGCTACGATCGCGGCATGACCGCCAATCTCACCACCGAGCCCCGTCTTGCCCACGTGCAATGCCTCGCGCCCGAAGGCCTGCACAAGGTCGCGTACTGGGAATGGGGCGACGCCGCCAACACCAAGGTGCTGGTCTGCGTGCACGGGCTGTCGCGGCAGGGACGCGACTTCGACACCTTCGCACGCGCCATGTGTGGCGAGTACCGCGTCGTCTGCCCCGACGTCGCCGGCCGCGGCCGCTCGGACTGGCTGAAGAATCCGGCCGGCTACGCGATCCCGACCTACGTGGCCGACATGGTCACCTTGCTCGCGCGGCTCGATGCATCCGAGGTGCATTGGGTCGGCACGTCCATGGGCGGCCTGATCGGCCTGGGCCTGGCCTCGCTGCCCGATTCGCCGGTCGCCAGGCTGGTGCTCAACGACGTCGGGCCGGTCCTCGAGTACGCCGCGCTGGCGCGCATCGGCAGCTACCTGGGCCAGCCGGCGCACTGGAACACTGTCGACGAGGCGGCCGACGCGCTGCGCGCGATCTCGCTGGGCTTCGGGCCGCACACGCGCGAGGAGTGGCTGGCGCTGACGCGGCCGCAACTGGTCGCCGACGGCGACGGCTTCAAGTCGCACTACGACCCGGCGATCGCCGCGCCGTTCCGCGCGGTCACGCCCGAGCTGGCTGCCGCCGGCGAGGCGATGCTGTGGCACGCCTATGACGCGCTCCGTTGCCCGACGCTGCTGCTGCGCGGCGCCGAGTCCGACCTGCTTACGCGTGCGACCGCCGATGCGATGACCGCGCGCGGCCCGCGCGCGCGGCTGCACGAGTTCGCCGGCGTGGGCCACGCGCCGACGCTGGTCCACGCCGACCAGATCGCCGTGGTGCGCGACTTCCTGCTCGCCGCGTCGCCATGAAGACGCAGTCGGCGAACCTGGCCGTCGACGACGCGCCGGCCATCGTGCGCGTGGCCGCCGCCGACATGGCGCTGGCCGCCACCGAGCCGCATGCCGGCAGCCAGAACGAGAGCGGCGACGCCGACGCGCTGGGCGAGGTCGCGCTCGTGCGCGCCCGCGCGTTCGCCGAGCCGCTGCTGGCCGGCCGCAAGCTCGACAGCGGCGAGCAGGCCTGGTCGCACGCGCAAGGCGTGGCCGACATCCTGGCCGACCTCGGCGCGACGCCGGCGATGCAGGCAGCGGCCTACCTGGTCTACGCGGGCGACGGCCTGCAGCGGCCGAGCGAGGTCGTGGCCAAGGCGTTCGGGCCCTCGTACGCGAGCCTGGTCGACCTCACGCGCAAGCTGGTCAAGATCCAGCGCAACGCGCGCGAGGCGCAGATCGGCAAGGACGGCGACGCGCAGCAGCGCGCGCTGCAGACCGAGCGCGTGCGCAAGATGCTGCTGGCGTTCTCGCGCGACCTGCGCGTGGTGCTGCTGCGCCTGGCCTCGCGCCTGCAGACGCTGCGCTGGCATGCGCAGAGCCGCACGCCATGCCCGCCCGAGCTCGCGCGCGAGTCGCAGCAGGTGTTCGCGCCGCTGGCCAACCGGCTGGGCATCTGGCAGATCAAGTGGGAGCTGGAGGACCTGTCGTTCCGCTTTCTCGAGCCCGACGAATACCGCCGCGTCGCCCGGCTGCTGGACGAGCGCCGCGTCGAGCGCGAGGCCGGCATCGTCGCCTTTCGCACGCAACTGGTCGACATGCTGGCCGCGGCCGGCATCCGCGCCGACATCCAGGGCCGGCCCAAGCACATCTACAGCATCTGGAAGAAGATGCGCGGCAAGGAGCTGGACTTCGACCACGTGTTCGACATCCGCGCCGTGCGCGTGATCGTCGACGACGTCGCCGCCTGCTACGCCGTGCTGGGCCGCGTCAACGAGCGCTACCGCGCCGTCGACGGCGAATTCGACGACTACATCGCGCGGCCCAAGGCCAACGGCTACCAGTCGCTGCACACGGTGGTCAAGGACGACGCAGGACGCGCGTTCGAGGTGCAGATCCGCACCCGCCAGATGCACGACCACGCCGAGCACGGCGTCGCCGCGCACTGGGCCTACAAGGAAGCGGGCACCAAGGGCTACGCGGGCGTCAGCGCCGCCGGCGCCTTCGAGGACCAGGTCGCACAGGCGCGCAAGGCGGTGCTGCGGCAACTGCTCGCCTGGGAGCGCGACTTCGTCGCCGAGCCCGAACCGGGCGCGGCCACTGCGCCGGATGCCGCATCGGCCGACGCCCCGGCCTTCGAGGACCGCATCTATGTCTTCACGCCCCAGGCCAGCGTCATCGAGCTGCCCGCGGGCGGCACGCCGGTCGATTTCGCCTACGCGCTGCACACCGACGTCGGCCACCGCTGCCGCGGCGCGCGCGTCGACGGCGTGATGGTGCCGCTGCAGACGCCGCTGCGCAACGGCCAGACGGTGGAGATCGTCACCGTGCGCGAGGGCGGTCCGTCGATGGACTGGCTCAACCCCGAGCTGCATTTCCTGCAGAGCCCGCGCGCCCGCTCCAAGGTGCGCGCGTGGTTCAACGCGCTGCAGCACGCGCAGACCGTGGCCAAGGGTCGCGAGCTGGTCGAGAAGCTGCTGCAGCGCGAGGGGCGCACGGCCACCAGCCTCGAGGACCTGGCGGGCAAGCTGGGCTTTGACGATGCCCAGGCCTTGTTCGAGGTGGTCGGCAAGGACGAATACTCGCTGCGCAACATCGAGAACCTGCTGCGCCCGGCCGAGCCGCCGTCGCCCGATGAAATCATCCAGCTCAAGCGCCCGCGCGCGGGTGGGGCGGGCGGCGGCGTGCTGGTGGTGGGCATCGACTCGCTGCTGACCACGCTGGCCAGCTGCTGCCGGCCGGCACCGCCGGACCCGATCGGCGGCTACGTGACGCGCGGCCGCGGCGTCGCCGTGCACCGGACGGACTGCACGAACTTCCGCCACATGGCCGCGACGACGCCCGAGCGCGTCATTCCGGTCGCTTGGGGCCAGCAGCTTGACCAGGGCCGGCCCAATCGCGGCGTCTACGCGGTCGACGTCGTCGTCGAGGCCCAGGACCGGCAAGGCTTGCTGCGCGACATCTCCGACGTGCTGGCCAAGCAGAAGGTCAACGTGATCGGCGTCAGCTCGCAGTCCACCAAGGGCATCGGCGACCGGCGCGCGTTCATGACCTTCACGGTGGAAATCGACAACGCCGATCGCCTGGGAATCGTCCTGGGACTGGTGGCGAAGGTCTCGGGCGTGGACTCGGCGCGCCGCCGCTGAAGGCGGGCGCGCGAATTGCTAGACGGGGAATTGCCACGCACATGAGGAAAGCCTCATGTCCGGCAGAAGTTTTCCGGCCCCGCTAGGATTTGTCCGCCGGCGTTCACACGGGCGCCGCCACCGTCGCGAGCGACTTGTCGACCACTCGGCGACGGCGTTGATCAAAAGCTTGTCCCCGTTTCGTCGACCGGAGGGAATCATGGCCAGCTCAACGTCCTCGGCGCTCGCTTCGTCCAGCGCCGACTCCGGCCTCACCGAGGCCGCCACCCGCATCATCCACAAGCTGCTCAGCCCGTTCGACGGCGCCATCGCGTTGCGATTGTGGAACGACGTGACGCATTCGTTCGGCAAGAACGTCGACCAGATGGCGCCTCGCTTCACGCTGGTGCTGCGCGATCCGGCGGTGCTGCGCGACCTCGTCCTCAAGCGCGGCCCGATCCCGCTGGCCGATGCGTATTTCCATGGCCGGCTGGATGTCGAGGGCGACCTCTACGCCGCGCTCGATCTCAAGCGCCATTTCCAGACCCTGTCGCTGACCGGCCGCGAACGCTTGGGCCTGATGCTGGACGCGATGCGCCTGGCCTTCACGCCCGGCAAGAAGATCGCGCCCGCCAACTTCGTGCCCACCACGCGCCAGTTCACGCACGACCACTCGCTCGAGAGCGACCGCGCGGCCATCTCGCACCACTACGACGTCTCCAACGACTTCTACAAGCTGTTCCTCGACGAGCGCATGGTGTACTCCTGCGCGTATTTCCACGAGGACGCCGACTCGCTCGATACCGCGCAGGCACAGAAGCTCGATCACATCTGCCGCAAGCTGCGCCTGAAGCCGGGCGAGCGTTTCCTGGACATCGGCTGCGGCTGGGGCGCGCTGGTGATCTGGGCGGCCAAGCACTACGGCGTGCAGGCCCACGGCGTCACGCTGAGCAAGGAACAGCTGGCCGAGGCCACCCGACGCATCGCAGCCGCGGGCCTGCAGGATCGCATCCAGGTTGAACTGCGCGACTACCGCGCGCTGGAAGGCGAGGGCGTCTACGACAAGGTGTCCAGCGTGGGCATGTTCGAGCACGTGGGCCTGGCCAACTTGCCGCAGTACCACGCCACGGTGCACCGCGTGCTCAAGCCCAACGGCCTGTTCCTGAACCACGGCATCACGCACGAGGAAGAGGGCTGGCAGCCCAGCGTCGATACCGAGTTCATCAACCGCTACGTGTTCCCGGACGGCGAACTCGATCGCGTCAGCAGCATCCAGGCCGGCATGGAGGCCGCGCAGTTCGAGATCCAGGACGTCGAGAACCTGCGCATGCACTACGCGCGCACGCTGCGCCACTGGGTCGAACGGCTGGAGGCCGCGCACGACGAGGCCACGCGCCACGTGAGCGAATCCACCTACCGCGTGTGGCGCCTGTACATGGCGGCCAGCGCGCTGGAGTTCGAATCGGGCGGCACGGCGATCTACCAGATCCTCGCGTCGCGCCGCCCGAACCGTCACCCGTATGCGCAGCCCGTTCCACTCACGCGCCGGGACTTGTATGACCAAGAAAATGCATGCTAGAATAGCAGTCTTGCAGGCGCGTAGCTCAGCTGGTTAGAGCACCACCTTGACATGGTGGGGGTCGTTGGTTCGAGTCCAATCGCGCCTACCAAAATCCATGTCGCATTCGTCTCATGACGAATGATGGCAAGGCCCCACGGGAAACCACGCAAGAGGGTGTACCGGTACAAGAGGCCAGGAACGAATTGGCGGCTGCCTGCAAAGAGGCCGCTTCATTCAAAGTCAGCCCCGAACGACGGAAGTTGTTCGGGGCTTTTTCTTGAGCGCTCGTGACTGCGGAGTGCTGTGAAACCCCGGGATTGGGGCCTCCAGCGTCACGCGAATTGGCACAAGAGTGTCACAGGCACGAGCCCGCTGTGCCTGTCCAGACGGCGCTACCCGCATCGGGCTCGCAGCGAGAAAACTGAATCGCGCATTGCTCATTGCCGGCACTGCAAGTCGTTGTGTTCTCAAGGCCGCGGCCGCGCTGCAATTGCTTGCCGCATGCCGAGATCCGCGAGTCAACCCGGAATGTCAATGACTTCCCATTCGATGGCGCGGCCGCACAATGGGCGCACAAGAACGTTCAGGAGACACGCATGAAAAATCTTTCCGCCATCTGCCTCGCGTGGGGCATGACATTCGCCGGCCTCGCCGCCGCGTCCCCGCAGACCGATGCCGACGCCCAGGCCCGCCAGATCGTCTCCAAGCTGACGCTGGACGAGAAGGCGGAGCAACTGGTCAATGCCGCGCCCGCCATCCCGCGGCTGAAGATCCCCGCCTACAACTGGTGGACGGAGTCGCTGCACGGCGCCTTCGGCGCGGGCGCGACGACCAACTATCCCGAGCCCGTCGGCCTGGCCGCGACTTTCGACGACCACCTGCTGCAGGACGTGGCCACCGGCATCAGCAACGAGGTGCAGGCCGTCTACGCCGAAGGCCGCGGCAAGCCCATCATCAACAGGATCGGCGGCTCGCTGGACACCTGGTCGCCCAACATCAATATCTTCCGCGACCCGCGGTGGGGCCGCGGCCAGGAAACCTACGGCGAGGATCCGTTCCTGACCGGCACGATGGCCAAGGCCTTCGTGCGCGGCATGCAAGGCCCCGACCCCGAGCGGCCGCAGGTGATCGCCAGCCCCAAGCACTTCGCCGTGCACAGCGGGCCCGAATCCACGCGGCACACGGCCGACGTGTGGATCTCGGCGCAGGATCTCGAAGACACCTACCTGCCCGCCTTCCGCGCCGCCATCGTCGATGCCAAGGCCGGCTCCATCATGTGCGCCTACAACCGCATCGACGGCTCGCCGGCCTGCGCGAGCCAGGACCTGCTGGTCAAGACGCTGCGCGAGGCATGGAAGTTCAACGGCTACGTGGTGTCGGACTGCGATGCGGTCATCGACATCAGCGAGCACCACAAGTTCGCCGTCGACCCCGTCGCTGGCGCGGCCGCCGCCATCAAGGCGGGCGTGGACAACGAATGCAACGTCGCCGCGCTGTTCAACACGCCGGGCCTGGGCGACCGCTACAAGCAGGCGGTGCAGCGCGGCTACATCCGCGAGGCCGACCTCGACACGGCGCTGGTACGGCTGTTCTCCGCGCGTCTGCGCAACGGCGACCTGCCCGGCCTGGCCGAGCGCAGCTTCCCGCCGGCCCAGGCCATCGATTCGCCCGAGCACCGCGCGCTGGCGCTGCGCGCCGCGGTCGAGAGCCTGGTGCTGCTGAAGAACGACGGCACGCTGCCGCTGCGCGCCTCGACGCACATTGCGGTCGTGGGCCCGCTGGCCGATGCGCGGCGTGTGATGCGCGGTAACTATTCCTCAGCCCAGACTGGACCGACGCAGACGGTCTTCGAAGGCCTGAGCCAGCAGTTCTCGGCAGCGAATGTGGCGCTCGTGCCGTTCGGCCCGTCCATCACCGACGGCGACCCCGTGCTCGCCAGCGCCTTCGTGACTCCGGACGGCAAGCCCGGCCTGCACGCCAGCTACTTCAACCTGGAGGCCAGCTCGCCCAGGGAACCGGGCAAGCGCCGCTTCCAGGCCAAGCCCTTCGCCAGCCACGACGTGGCGCAGCTCGAATCGCACGCCCGCGACTTCCCCGCGTCCGGCGAGGTGACGCGCACCGTCTGGACGGGCTTCTTCGTCGCGCCAGAGACCGGCAGCTACCGCATCGGCGTGGCCGGCATCCAGGGTGACGTCCGCATCGCCGGCCGCGACGTGATCCTGGCCAGGCGGCCCACGCACTGGTCCGAGCGGGTCACGCTGACGCAGGTGGACCTCAAGAAGGGCGAACGCTACGCGCTGCACTTCGAAACCGAGCCGGGCGACGTGGCCACGCCTGGCTTCATCTGGAAGCGCGTCTCGCGCCAGCCGCTGGTCGACCTGCGCGCCGCCGCGCAGGCGGCCGACGTGGTCGTCGCCGTCGTCGGCCTGACGTCCGACCTTGAAGGCGAGGAGATGCCCGTCAAGATCGACGGCTTCGCGGGCGGCGACCGCACCAAGATCGACCTGCCGGCCGACCAGCGCGCCTACCTGCAGGCCGCCGCGCAGCTGGGCAAGCCGGTGGTGGTGGTCAACCTCAGCGGCAGCGCCATCGACCTGTCGTGGGCCAAGGCCAACGCCGCGGCCGTGCTGCAGGCCTGGTATCCGGGCGAGGGCGGCGGCCAGGCCGTCGCGCAGGTGCTGGCCGGCGCGGCCAACCCGGGTGGCCGGCTGCCAGTCACCTTCTATCGCAGCGTCGACGACCTGCCGCCCTTCGCCGACTACCGCATGGCCGGCCGCACCTACCGCTTCTTCGACAAGCCGGTGGTCTACCCGTTCGGATACGGCCTGAGCTATTCGACCTTCCACTACGACGCGCCCACGGTCGAGGTGCAGGACGACGGCAAGGACATCGGCCTGGTGGTGCACACGGCCGTCACCAACACCAGCACGCGCGACGGCGACGAAGTCGCGCAGCTCTACCTCGTCCCGCCCAAGTTCGAAGGCGGCCCGCGCTTGGCGTTGCGCGGCTTCCAGCGCCTGCACCTGAAGGCTGGCGAGCGGCAGGAGGTGAGCTACCGGCTGAATGCGCGCGACCTGAGCTTCGTCGACCATGACGGCGTCAGGCAGGTCATGCCGGGCAGCTACAAGCTCAGCGTGGGAAGCGGGCAGCCGGAGACCGGCGTCCCGGTCGAAAGCACCACGTTCGCGCTGGCGCGGCAGGTGCTGCTGCCGCGCTGAGCGCGGCTACTTCCGCATCCACTCGAGGTACTCCACATGCACTCGCTACGCATCGCCCTGCTCGCCCTCGTGCTGGCCATCGCCCCTCGCGCGTTCGCGCAGGACGGCACCATCTACCCGCTCCAGGCGCCTGCGGAGCCCGCCGCAATCAAGCTCGGCACCGGCGGCGTCGACCAGCAGCCGAACCCCGAGAGCTGGTTCCGCCAATGGGGCCAGCCGATGGCGCGCAACGTCGCCACGGCCACGCTCACGCCGTTCCTGCCCGCGCCGGGCAAGGCCAACGGCGCGGCCGTCCTCGTGGCGCCGGGCGGGGGCTTCCGTTGGCTGGCGATCGACAACGAGGGTTGGGCCGTCGCCAAGGCGCTGGCCGACCGGGGCATCGCCGCCTTCGTGCTCAAGTACCGGCTGCAGCCGACGCCGGCGTCCATCGAAGGCTTCAAGGCGTCGATGGACAGCCTGTTCGCGGCTGCGGGTTCGGGCGACGGCAAGCCGGAGTCGCTGCTGCCCGACCTGTCCAACCAGCTCGCCGACGCCGAAGCCGCCTACGCCCTCATCGTCTCGCACGCCAAGGAATGGGGCATCGACACCAGGCGCATCGGCATGGTCGGCTTCTCCGCCGGCGCGGGCCTGACGATGCACGCCACGCTGCACTCAAAGACGATGAAACTCGCCTTCATCGCGCCGATCTACGGCGGCATGGGCCCGGTCGACGTGCCCAAGGACGCCCCGCCGATGTTCACGGCCATCGCCAGCGACGACTTCCTGTTCCGCGGCCAGTTCGGCGTCGTCAAGTCCTGGTTCGACGCGGGGCGGCCGGTCGAATTCCACCTGTTCCAGAACGGCGGGCACGGCTTCGGCCTGGGGTATCCGGGCAAGACCTCCAACGGCTGGTTCCCGGTGTTCGTACACTGGCTGGACGTGAACGGGTTCCTCAAGGCCGGCGCCGCGCCGTAGTCAGCCCAGCGGCCCGGCGATGAGGATCACCTCGATCGATTCGACATCGCTTCACGGCCGCTTCGCCGGTACGACCGGCGCCGTCTAACCGGCCGCGCGGCGGCTTGCTTCGCAGCCCGCGCGCGCGACATCGAATCGCTCGACGCCCCAGCGCAGGCGTTGCTCGCGCAGCAGCAGCTCGAACAAGGTACGCGCCCGAATTCGCGCGGTCGAAGCGGCGAGCGTGCTGCCACGCGGTCGCTGCGTCGATGGCCGCGCGACGCGGCGACGCGCCCTCTTCCAATCGCACGCAGAGGTCGCGCCCCGTCTCGAGGTGTCGGCCCACCTCGTCATCAGGCAGTGCAGGTCCAGGCCCAGCGGCGCCTGCTGGCCGGCGACATGCGGTCGGGCCGCTGCTGGCGCTGGAATTTGTTGACGGTTACGCGAGCGCGCTGTCGATCAGGGGCCTCGACCAGGGCATTGTCTAGGCGCCCGAAGCGGCCAGGCCCGCGCTCGCCGCCGGGCTGGCGGCCGGCGCTGCGCGTCCCGCCTGCGGACTGCCGTTGTCGCGGCTGTCGGTGTCGGGCAGGCCCAGCGTGTTGGGCCCGGGCTTGGTCAGCGGCGTCGCCTTGGTGTGGCCCGTCGCGGTCGAATCGAAGGAGAGCTTGCTGCGCAGCTTGGCCACCTGGTCCGGGCCGACCTCTGGCGCCGCGTTGCCCCAGCTGTTGCGAACATAGGTGGCGACGGCAGCGATCTGCTTGTCGTCCAGCTTCCAGGCAAATGCGGGCATCGTGAACGCGGTCGGCGCCGCGCGCGTGGGCGACGCCTGCGCGCCCGCGAGGATCAGGTGCAGCGCGGTGGCCGGATCGGTCTGCTGCACGTTGGCCGAGTGCGCCAGCGGCGGGAACGCGAGCGTCTGGCCCTGGCCGCGCATCAGGTGGCAGCCGGCGCATTCGTCGACGAAGATCGCCTCGCCAGCCTTCATCACCGCGGTGTCGGGCGGCGTCATCGAGACCGCCGGCGCGGCGGCGCGGTCGGCCAGGTAGGCCGCGATGGCCTGCAGGTCGTCGTCGGCCAGGTTGGACGTGGAATCCTGCACCACCAGGCCCATCTCGCCCGACGCGCTGGCGTGCGCGTTGCGGCCCGTGCTGAGGAAGGCCGCGGTCTCGTCGCGCGTCCAGCCGCCCAGGCCGGTGCGGCCGTTGGGCGTCAGGTCGGGCGCGAACCAGGCGCCGAATGCGCCGCCCTGGAAGTCGCGGCCCTTCTGCGGGCCGCCCAGCACCGTCTTGGGCGTGTGGCACGCGGCGCAGTGGCCCGGGCCCTCGACCAGGTAGGCGCCGCGGTTCCATTGCGCGTTGTGCGAGGCGTCGGAAGCGAAGGTCGTCTTGTCCAGGTACAGCAGGTTCCACACGGACATCAGCGCGCGGATGTTGAACGGGAAAGGCAGTTGGTTGCGATCGGGCTTGTTGGCGACCGGAGTCAACGACTGCAGGTAGGCGAACAGGGCATCGGTATCTGCGCGCGGCATGTGCGCGAAGTAGTTGTACGGGAAGGCCGGGTACAGGTGATCGCCGTTGGCCGAGATGCCGTCGTGCATCGCGCGCCAGAACTGGTCGGCGTTCCAGCCCTTGAGGCCGGTCGCATCGGGCGTGAGGTTGGCCGACAGCACGGTGCCGAAGGGCGTCTCCAGCGGACGGCCGCCCGCGTAGGAGGCGCCGCCTTCGGTCGTGTGGCAGCCGGCGCAGTCGCCTGCGGCGGCGAGATAGCGTCCGCGTTCGATGGGGGAAGCGGTATCGGCGGGGCGCTGGATGCCATTGCTCGAGGCTGCGGCCATGGCCGCTGAAGCGGCCGATGCCGCCGGCGCGACCAGCCAGGCCGGGACGGCCGACGACGCGGCCGGACGCGCGTCGAGCGCGGGATCCGCGTGGCGCGGCTTCTTGGCCGCGGACGCCGGCGGCACCGGCACCGACTGGCCGAACACCGCCACGGTGGTGATGGCTGTCGCGATGACGAGCAGCGCGATCAGGGGATGGGTTCGCATGGCTTGCCCTTGCTCACGCCAGCGCGCCGGGCGCCTTGAGGTAGCGCTGCGTGATCGCCGCGGCCGAGGCGTAAGCCAGCGCGGCGACGGTGCCGGTCGGGTTGTAGCCCGGGTTCTGCGGGAACGCGCTCGAGCCCATCACGAACAGGTTGGGCACGTCCCACGACTGCAGGTAGCGGTTGACCGCGCTCGTCGCCGGGTCGCTGCCCATGATGGCGCCGCCGGTGTTGTGCGTGGTCTGGTACGGCACCACGTCCCAGCTTCCCTTGCGCTTGTTGATCCTGATCTCGCGCGCCTTCATCGCGCGGGCGATGTCGGTGGCGCGGTCGGTCAGGTAGTCCGACATCCGGTGCTCGTTGTCGGTGTAGTCGAAGGTCATGCGCAGCAGCGGGCGGCCATAGACGTCGCGGTAGGTCGGATCGAGGTCCAGGTAATTGCCGCGATGGCTCATCACCGCGCCGTGCGTGGCGATGCTCATCGTCTTCAGGTAGTTGGCCGCGATGGCCTTCTTGAACGCGCCGCCCCAGTTGGGCGTGCCCTCGGGCACCGGGTGCGTCTCGATCGGCCGCGCGCCGGTCTGCACGACGCCGACGTAGCCGCCGCCGATGAAGCCCAGGCCGGTGTGGTCGAAGTTGTCGCCGTTCCACTCGTCCACGAGCATGCCGTGGGCGCCGGCGCCGATGAACGGGTTGAGGATCTTGTCGTCGAAGAACAGGTTCACCGACGAGGTGATCTGGTATGCGTAGTTCTTGCCGATGACGCCCTGGCCGGTCTGCGGGTCGTACGGTGCGCCGATGCCCGAGAGCAGCAGCAGGCGCACATTGTTCAGGATGTACGAGCACAGCACGATGAGGTCGGCCGGCTGCTCGTATTCCTCGCCCGCCGCGTCGACGTAGGTGACGCTGACCGCGCGCTTGCCGCTCGAATCGAGGTTGATCTTCGTGACCTCGCATTCGGTGCGCAGCTTGAAGTTGGGCTTGTTCATCAGCACCGGCAGGATCGTCGTCTGCGCGCTGGCCTTGGAGTAGTTGCCGCAGGCGAACTTCTCGCAGAAGCCGCAGTAGGTGCAGGCCTCCAGCCGCACGCCCAGCGGGTTCACGTAGGCCTGCGACATGTTGGCCGACGGCTGCGGGAACGGATGCAGGCCCATGCCCTTGGCCGCCTCGGCGAACAGCGTGGGCGGGTAGCTCATGGTCATCGGCGGGTTCGGATACTCGCTGGCGCGCGGGCCTTCGAACGGGTTGCCGCCCGGCTGGATCTGGCCCTTGATGTTGCCGGCCTTGCCGCTGATGCCGCACAGGCGCTCGAAGCGGTCGTAGTGCGGCTCGAGCTCGTCGTAGGTGACGCCCCAGTCCTGGATGGTCATCGTGTCGGGGAGGGCAGCCGCGCCGTAGCGCTGCAGGTTGTGGCTGCGCGCCACGAAGTCGGACGGCAGGAAACGCCAGGTCTGGCCGTTCCAGTGCACGCCCGCGCCGCCGACGTTGGTGCCGGGCAGGTACGAGCCGAGCTTGCGCATCGGCAGCGCCACCTGGCTGGCGTCGTTGCGGATGGTCTGCGTGTCGTGGGCCGTCGTCTGAAACAGGTCGTGGCGCCAGAAGTAGCGCAGCTCGTCCTGCGCGAACGTGGTCGCGAACTCGCGCGAGGTGTCGGCCCAGGCGCCGCGTTCGAGCGCCAGCACGTTCAGGCCGGCGTCGGTGAGTTCCTGCGCCATGATCGCGCCGGTCCAGCCGAAGCCGATCATCAGCGCATCGACGGAAGGAAGCTTCTTGGCCATGCTAGCTCCGGATCCATTCGACGCGCCCCTTGAGGCCGACCGGCGGCAGCGGATACGCCTGGCCGTATTGCGTGACGAACTCGCTGTTGTCATAGCGCGCGCCGGGAAAGCCGATCAGCTTCCAGCCGGCCATGTCGCGGTTGCCGCCGTAGATCGGGTCGCTCCAGAAACCTTCGCAGGTGTTCTGCAGCAACTGCGCGAAGAAGCCCTTGGCGTCGATGCCGTCGAGGGCGACATCGCCTTTCTCCAGGCGTTGCAGGAACGTGTCCTGGTCCGCTGCTGCCAGCTTGGCGAAACTGCCGCCACGCGATTCGCGCATCACGGCGGCGTCGATCGCCTTGATCGCCGCGCGGTACAGGCCGGCCGGCGTGAGTCGCGTCTGGTAGCCCTGCGTGGGCAGGCCCGGGCCCCAGGGGCCCTGCATGTACCAGCGCTCGCCGCGGCCATACGGACCGGCGAGCTGGCGGTCGATGAAGGTGGGAACGCCGGCCTCGACGGCGCCCGGGCCGAGGTCGTCGGCCGGGATCAGGCGGGCGACGGCCGCACTGATGAACGCGGCTTCTTCATCGGTGAACCAGATCCAGCCGGTGGTGTCGTCCATCGCGGCCGGTGCGTTGGCCTGGCCTTCCTTGAACGGCACGTCGCGGCCGCCGAATGTCGCGGCGGCCGCGGCCACGGGCACGGCGGTGATCGCGGCGCCCGCGGTCAGCAGGCGGCGGCGACTGAGTCGCGGTTCGTCCATGTCGGTGTCTCCGGGCTGGCGGTGGGCACCGTTGGGCAATCGGCGTGCGAGGCGCGGCCAATCATCCAAGCTTCAGGCTTGCCGCGCGTTGGCGCGCGAGTGGACGCTCCGGGTCGCCGCCGGACTGCCGTCACCTTTGCCGATTCGCGCGCGGGGGGGCACGCCCGCGCGCGAAGCGCATCAGCCCGGTCGCACCATGTCCTCGGCCCGTACCCACGCGTCGAACTGCTCGCCGGTCAGCTTGCCCGAGGCGATGGCCGCGTCGCGCAGCTTCAGGCCCTTCGCATGCGCGGTGCGCGCGATCTGCGCGGCCGCGTCGTAGCCGATGTGCGGGTTCAGCGCCGTCACCAGCATCAGCGAGTTCTGCAGCAGTTCGGCGATGCGGTCGCGGCGCGGCTCGATGCCTTGCGCGCAATGCTTGTCGAAACCGCGCATGCCGTCGTCCAGCAGCCGTACGCTCTGCAGCAGGTTGTGGATCATCACCGGCTTGTAGACATTCAGCTCGAAGTTGCCGCTGGCGCCGGCCATGCCCACGGCGACGTCGTTGCCGATCACCTGGCAGCACAGCATCGTCATCGCCTCGCACTGCGTCGGGTTGACCTTGCCCGGCATGATGGAGCTGCCCGGCTCGTTCTCGGGGATCTGCAGTTCGCCCAGCCCGCTGCGCGGCCCGCTGGCGAGCCAGCGCACGTCGTTGGCGATCTTGGTGAGCGCGATGGCGAGCGCCTTCAACGCGCCGTGCGCGCGCACGATGGCATCGTGTGCCGCGAGCGCCGCGAACTTGTTGGGCGCGGTGACGAAGCCCAGGCCCGTCATGCGATCGAGTTCGGCGGCCACGTCGGCGCCGAACGATGCCGGCGTGTTCAGGCCAGTGCCCACGGCGGTGCCGCCCAGCGCGAGTTCGCGCAGCTCGGGCAGGCAGGCCTGCAGCGCGCGCCCGGCGTGGTCGAGCTGCGCGACCCAGCCGGAGATCTCCTGGCCCAGCGTCAGCGGCGTGGCGTCCTGCAGGTGGGTGCGGCCGATCTTGACAATGTCGTCGAACGCGCGCGCCTTGGCGTCCAGCGTCGCGCGCAGGCCCTGCAGCGACGGGATCACGTGCTGCGCGATGCCCTGCACGGCGGCCACGTGCATCGCGGTCGGGAACACGTCGTTGGACGACTGGCCCAGGTTGACCTCGTCGTTCGGATGCACGAGCCGCTTCAATCCCAGCGGGCCGCCCAGCAACTGCGACGCGCGATTGGCCAGCACCTCGTTCATGTTCATGTTGCTCTGCGTGCCCGAGCCGGTCTGCCAGACGGCCAGCGGGAACTCGGCCTCCCAGCGGCCTTCGATCACCTCGGCAGCGGCTTGCGCGATCGCGCCGGCCTTGTTCGCGGCCAGCAGGTTCGTGCGCTGGTTGACGCGCGCCGCAGCGCTCTTGACCAGCGCGAGCGCATGCAGCAGCTCGGGCGGCATGCGCTCGGTGGAGATCGCGAAGTGTTCGATGGAGCGCTGGGTCTGCGCGCCCCACAGGTGGTCGCCGGGGACGGGGATGTCGCCCCAGGCGTCGTGCTCGATGCGTGGCTCGGTGCTCATGGCGTCAGGTTCTCTTGAAGACGAGGGAACGATGGCGAGCGTACAGGGCGCGTGAAGACCATGACGGACGGGCGGTGCGCACGGCGCATTCGGCGCTGCCGCAACGGGCGGTGGAATCCCTTGCGGCCTCCCGGCGGCTCGCCCCTAGAATCAGTTCGCAAGACGCACACCTACACGAACGGGGACATCTCATGGTCACGACGCGCCGCACCACGAAGGCCAACGCCGATCCGGCAGCGGCCACGGGCATCCGCATCCTCAAGAAGTATCCCAACCGCCGGCTGTACGACACGCTCACCAGTTCGTACATCACGCTGGCCGACGTCAAGAAGATGGTGCTGGAAGGCGCGCCGTTCGAAGTGCGCGACGCCAAATCCGGCGACGACCTCACGCGCGCGATCCTGCTGCAGATCATCCTGGAAGAGGAAACCGGCGGCGTGCCGATGTTCAACACGCAGATGCTGGCGCAGATCATCCGCTTCTACGGCCACGCGATGCAGGGCGTGATGGGTTCTTACCTCGAGAAGAACCTGCAGGCGCTGGCTGAGCTGCAGGGCCGCTTCGCCGAACCCGGCAAGGGCCTGTACGACGCCTCCGCGCTGTCGCCCGAAGGCTGGACCAAGTTCATCAGCGGCCAGGCGCCAATGATGCAGAACCTGATGGGCAGCTACCTCGAGCAGTCCAAGAAGCTGTTCGAGCAGATGCAGGAACAGATGTCCAAGCCGGGCGAATCCATCTTCCCCATTCCCGGGTTCCCGCCGGCCAAGCGCTGAGGGCGCGACGTCCTTGACGGCCATCAGTCCCGGGGCCCGAACCGGGCCGCCGAGCGCGCCCGTGCCTTGGCTGCCTCGACCTCGCGATCATGAGGCGGCGCGGTCGTCACGAGCGAGGCGATCAGCGTGCGCGCGGAAGCCGCGACCGCGTCGACCGCCCGCTCGAACGCCTCCTCGTTGGCCTTCGACGGTACGCTGAAGCCGCTGAGCTTGCGCACGAACTGCAGCGAGGCGTCGCGGATCTCGACCTCGGTGGCGGGGGGCTCGAAGTTGAACAGGGTCTTGATGTTGCGACACATGGTGGCTCTTCCCGTTGAGGCGCGCGGCTGGCTCGCCGCCTGGATCGGATTGTCGATGCAGGTCGAGCGCGGAATGACGATGCGGCCGGAACGCCATCGAGGCATGGACGAAAGCAGACGAACTCTCCATGGCAGCCCGAGTCGACCAAGCACGAAGGCCGGCGACTCGGTACAATGGAGGGCCCGCCGTGGGCCGGTTCCACCGCAAGAAAGACCAATGGAATCAACAACTTATCCCGCCGCCGAGTCTGCTTCTCCTGCCAGGGAACCGACGATCGCCTTCGTCTCCCTCGGCTGCCCGAAGGACACTGGATTTATACCTGATTGACAGGGGCTTTCTCCTCGTACAGCGACCTCCTGCACGATGGCGTATTGGCGGTGTGACGCGCACGGGCGCGGGGTCTGGGAGATGGTCCGCAGGACGGAGCCCAGGCCTGCTGTTCGAACTGCAAATCGACAGCCGAGGTTCGACTCCTCCATTCGCCACCAGACAAGCGCTGAGGGACTCAGATGGTTCACGCGAGCAAGGTCGTAGGATCCGAGCTGCTGTCGATAGCTGAGGCTGCAACGATCTTGAACGCGAGTCCCCTTACGTGAGCATGCTGTGCAACGCGGGCAGATTGGAAAGCATCCTCAGCGAGGAAGGGATGCGCAGGGTCTCACGCGATCACGTTGAACGGTA
>Ga0302279_10000849_pt1 | contig 44865 bp, 32 predicted proteins | sample III_Bog_N3_3_FD_194541 | JGI IMG/M metagenome (GOLD analysis project Ga0302279, IMG submission 194541) | Peat permafrost microbial communities from Stordalen Mire near Abisko, Sweden - III_Bog_N3_3 | ecosystem: Environmental > Terrestrial > Soil > Wetlands > Peat | place: Sweden: Abisko... | reverse complement strand
ATTTCCTCCGCGCGGTCCTGGGTGGCAGCTACAAGCTCAATTGGGACCGCGTGACCGAGTTGGCCGACCGCGCGCGCCCCAACGGCACGGTCGAGCCGGCTGGGGCCAGGATTCTCGCGGCCCTGCGGGCCGATCCCGACGGACTGGCGGTCGGCAGCCTCGCCGGCGCCGACGGCGGGGTGCGGCCGGTCGCCCTGGCCGCCAGCGCGGGCGGTCCGTTTGTATTCCCGACCGCGCGGACGCTCGCCGACCGGAGCTACCCGCTGACCCGCATCGCGCTGGCCTTCGTCAACCGCCTTCCGGGATCGGCGCTCAATCCCAAGGTGAAGTCCTTCCTCGAATATGTCTACAGCCCCGAGGGCCAGCGGGACATCGCGACCGAAGGCGCCTTCCTGCCGCTCGCCCCCCGGACCCTGCGGGAGCAGCAGCGCAAGCTGGAGTGAAGGCAGCCCCGGCGGCGGCGGCTCAAAACTTCCGTTCGACCGAGAGCGTGATCTTGCGCTGCTCCCCGGGGACCAGGTATTCGGCGGTCTGCTCGGATTGGATGAACCGTCGATCGCCCACGTTCTGGATGTTCAGGGCAAAGTTGTACCTCTGCCACTTGTAGTAAAGCGCGGTATCGACGCGGGTGTAGCCGGGGATCGTGAAATAGGTGACCGTGGTGGGGTCGCCGGCCCAGTACTTGCCGACATAAATCGCGCCCAATCCGACTCCCAGGCCCTTCAGGGGGGCCCGCGAGAAATTGTACCGGGTCCAGAGATTTCCGGTGGCCCGCGGCGCGTTCGCCAGATCGTCGCCGATGGAGTAGGGATTGGTGATCGACTCGGCGATGAAGGCCTTTTCAAAGGCCGCGCCAGCCTGGAACTGCCAATTGGCAATCGGCTGATATTGGAGTTCGATCTCGGTGCCCTGGCTGTGCTGGGCCCCATCGAGCCGGTAAATGGCCTGACCCGTGACGGGCAGCGTCTGGCCCGAGGACACCAGGACGTTCGTGCGGTCGATGTAGAAATAGCACAGGGTGCCATAGAATTTGTGGTCCCGGGTCTCGACCTTCAGCCCGTTCTCGTATTGGGTGCCCTTTTCCGGCGCGAACCCGGATTGCCCCTGGGCGTTGATGTCGGTCACGGTATTGGGGGTCGTCGACTGGCTCCAGCTCGAGTATACCGCCAGGCTCTTGGTGAGATCGAAAACCACGCCCAGCTGCTGGTCGAAGGCATGGATGATCTCGCTCTCGTACGGCGTCTTGACCGGATTCAGCAGGTCGATCCCGGCCTGGACGTATTGGTCGTGCCGGATGCCGTAGGACACGTGGATGAAATCGGCGATCTTCATCTGGTCGGAGAAATATTCGCCAAAGGTGGTCGACCAATTATTGGTGTTCTGCACCGCCGTGCCGTTGGCGGGATAGAGCTGGCCGTTGGCGAGGGGCTGGTTGATGATCGGATTGATGATCGTGACGGCCGGCGTAGTCACCGGGCCGAACGCATAGCGCTGATTGTCGAACTGCTCGACGCCACCACCCACGCCGCCGATCAGCGTGCTCTCGAAGCTCTCCGGCCCGTAGACCGCAAAGGTATTGGCGTCAAAGGAGTTCCAGCGGTGACCGTTGATGATCAGATTGTACTGCCGCTCGATCGTCGTGTTGGGCGTGGCATAGGAGGCCTTGGGAAAAAAGACATTGGTGCTGTTGTCCGTGTCCTCCTGCGTCCAATCCGCGTGCCACACGGAGCGGGTTTGCACCCGCACGGTCCAACGGCCGATCTCCGTATGGAACAGCGTCGAAAGGGCGTCGCCCTTGTCGCGCGCCCGGTCGTAGGTGTTTTGATAGACGGTGTTGAACGGGGCGAAGTAGTACGTCGCCGTCCGGCCGTAGGCGGCCGTCTTGGTGGTGGACACCGGGCTCAGGATCGCCGGACTGGTGAAGACCGGGAACACCCCGTCGTCCTGCCGGCGGTAATCGGCGTCGGACTCGAGCTTGATTGTGAAGTAGGTCTTGTTGGTGAAATTGTAGGTCAGGGCCGGAAAAAACGACTCCAGCTTGTCGAAGTCGCCGGGCCGCGACGGCGGGGTGTTTTCCACGTCGGCGATGACGCGAAACAGCAGGTGTTTGCCCGCGTCGACCGGCCCCGTGGCATCGATCGAGAACGAGTCGCCGTTCACATTCCCCAGGGGATTGAAAGCGCCGTCGTAGGAGAAGACGGTCGCCCGGAAATCGATCTGCGGATCCGACAGGGGATTCTTGCTCACGATGTTCATCAGGCCGCCGGGGTGCATCTGGCCATAGAGCACCGAATTGGGCCCCTTCAGGAACTCCAGGGAGGAGACGTCGGCCGCGCTTTGGGCGCCCTTCTTGAGCGGGGTTCCCATCAAGCCGTCGTACTCGATGTTCTGGTCATAGGAACCGGAAACCGGCAGGCCGCGAAAGGTGAAGCCGTTGATGTTGGTCTGCGATTGCGTGACACCGGTGAGGTAGACGAAAACATCCTGCAGGTTGTTCGCGTTGCGGTCGGCAATTGCATTTTGATTCAGCACTTGGAGCGAGGAGGCCAGGTCCTTCAGGTCGGTCGCCACCTTGCTCGCCATCTCGGAGGTCACCTCGTGGTAGGTCCCGATGTCGCTGGTCACCGTGATGGCATCCAGCTTGGTGACCTGCTCGACCGGGATGGGCCCATTGGCCGCTGGCGTGGAGGACGATGCATCGGCGGCCGCGGCCGGCGGAGCGGTGCCGGACTCCACTTGGGCTCGGACCTGAAGCCCAATCAAGGGGGTCGCCAGGCCGGCGAGGAAAAGAACGCGAATCAAACGGGTGCAGGTCGAGGGGTTTTTCATGGGGAAGCAAGGCACGGTTTGTGGGCAGCAGCAGGGGGATGGTGGGAACTGAAAGGGTCGCACCCCCGGAAGGAGCATTCGGGGACCGACCGGGGGCAAGGGGGTTGCTCGCGCCAATGTGCCTCACCAATCTTAAATTGAAATGAATGTAATCTGAATTTTACTTAAGCTGCCGGAGCCGGCCTCCGAAAAAACTCATTCCAGCCGGTCCATTTGCGCCCGCGCGATCCCGGACGGCAGCGGCAGGAAACCCCCGTCGCGCGCCACGTCCGCCTGGCCCGCCTCGCCGAGCACGTATTCCAGGAACGCCCGCACCTCAGCGTCGACGGGATGGCCGGGGCTGCGGTTGAGGTACGCCCCGATCGCGCGCGCCAGGGGATAGCTGCGATCGGTCAGGCTCTGCCGGGATGGCGCCACCCATTTTCCGCCGTCGCCTTCGGCCAGCGCGAGAGTCTTGATCCCGGCGCCGCGGTAGCCCGCGTGGGAAATCCCGATTCCTCCCGGATCGCCCGCCACCGCCGCGGCGATCTGCGCATCGGCGTCGACCACCGTGCCGTCGGGGCGCTTTAGGTCCTGGAATTCCACGACATTCTCCCAGTCCCATTTGCGGCTGTCCTGCAGGACCACCTGTCGGAAGAATACGGCGGTTCCGCTGTCCACGTCGCGAAGGTAGGCGTGGATCGGCCGTCGGGCCCACGCGCCGCCCAACCCCAGGTCGCCCCAGGTATGGCAGGGACGCGCCGCTCCGCGCCGCAGCTCGCAACCGAAGATGGCGTCGAGTTGCGCGAGGGTCAGGCGGTTGAGCGGGTTTCCCTCCGAAACCAGCACGGCGGGAGCCGGAGACTTCCCCGGAAGATCGAGGCTGCCGGTCGCCACCTCCACGGCCAGCGGATGGCGGCGGAAGATCCACGCAAACGCCATGGTTTCCACCGGAGAAATTTCCCGGCCGAGGAAGGCCAGGTCGGCCACTCCCGTATACAGGCCCGCCATGCCGGTGTCCGTGCCCATCATCCGGTTTTCAAACCGGACGTCCGGACGCCGCCGCCGAAACCCGGCTTCCCACCGGCCGACCAAATCGGTCATTTGGTCGTCCCCCCAAATGCGCAGGATCCGGCCGGAGGCGGCGGCAGCCGCGGGGGCGGACGAAGGTTCCGGGCTGGCCGCCGATGCGAAGGGATAATCGGCCTCCAATTTCGCAAGCTGCTCCCGCGCCGCGTGGCTGCTGAGCGGCAGGTATTCCCCGTCGTTCACTATCGCCTCCTGGCCATCACGGCTCAGCAGGTAGCGGAGGAACTCCCGCACTTTTGGATCGATCGGCCGGCCCGGCTCCCCGTTGAAGGCGGCCGGGATGATTCGGGTCAGCGGATAGTGGCGCGCGATGAGGTTGGAGCGCGTGGGCGCAAAATAAGGCCCCGCGGGTTCTTCCGCCAGCGCCAGCGCCTTTACGCCACCTTGAGCGTAACGCACGTTCGAGATTCCGATCGCATCCGGATCCCGCGCCACCGCCTCGAGGATCTGCTGGCCGGCATCATAAATGGTCCCGTCGGCGCGGTAAATATGCCGGTATTCCCGCAATCCCGGGTTCCAACGGTGGCTGCCGCCGAAAATCGCCGCCTGCAGGTAAATCCAGAAGTCGTTGTCGAAGGCCCAGCCGTAGAGATGGATCGGCCGGTCCGCCCATGCGCCGGTCAGGCCGAGGTCGCCCCAGGTTCGGAAATTGCGCGGGGCGCCGCGGCGGTGCTCGGTGCCAAAGATGGCGTCCAATTGGGCCAGGGTCATCCGGCTGATCGGATTGTTCCGGTTCACAAAGAACACCTGGGCAAAATCGAAATTGCGCACATCGAGACTGCCGGTGGCGATTTCGACCTGGGACACCGGATGGTGCATGACCCGTTCGTAGGCGGCCGCCTCAAACGGAAAGACCTCCTCGCCCATCAGGGCCAAATCGCCCGCCCCCGCATACAGGGCCCCGATGGCGGAAGCCGTTCCATACATGCGGTAGTCAAAGCGAACGCCGGGCTGGTACCGACGGAAGCCATCCTCCCACCGCTTCACCAGTTTGCCCATGAAGTCGATTTTGGTGCTGCCGTGACCCCAGAGGCGGATCGTCCCGGCGACCCCCTGTTGCGGCTGGTACGGCGGAAGGGCGGCGAGGTCCGCCCCCTCCCCCGCCGGCGGGTCCGCCGCGAGCAGCCCGGGGACGAGGCCCAGCGCGATCACGAGTGCCGCGAGCCGCGCTTTCATTCCAGTTTCTTCAGCTGCTCCCGGACCACCGCGGCGGGCAGCGGCAGGTACTTGCCGTCGCGCATCACCTCCCGCTGGCCCTCCTGGCTGAGCACATAGCGGATGAACTCGCGCACCTTCGGGTCGACCGGCTGGCCCGGTGCGCGGTTGACGTAGAAATAGACCTCGTCGTGCAGCGGATAGGTGCCGTCGCGGGCCGAATCGAGCGTGAGCGCCACGTAGGGGCCGCCGTCGTGCGCCGCCAGGGCCACCGCCTTCGTGCCGGGATTGAGGTAGCTGAAGGAGCCGTAGCCGATGCCGCCGGGATCCTGGCCCACGTCGGCCATCATCAGGTCGGCGCCGATCGCCAGCGAGCCGTCCTTGCGCGCATAATTGGCATACATTCTCAGCTGCTCGTTCCATTTGTCGCTGCCCTGGAGCACCCAGCGGCACAGGTCGGTCGCCTGCTGGTATTCCAGGTTCAGCCCGTAGACGTGGATCGGCCGGTTGGCCCACTCGCCCGTGAGCCCGAGCTGTCCCCAGGTCCGGAGATTGCCCTCCGGGCCGCGGGCAAACTCCGGATGCCACTCCGTGCCCACCCAGCCGCCGCTGCGCTCGGCGCCGTAGATGCCGTCCAGCTGGCGCAGGGTGAGCCGCGAGATCGGATTGGCCTGGTTGACAACCACCACCAGCGCGTTGGACCAGCCCGGCACATTGAAGGAGCCGTGCACGGCCGTGATCTCGAGCGGGTCGTAATTGAAGGTCCGCTGGAAGGCCAGCAGCTCCTTCCAGGTGATCTTGCGGTTCGGGCTGAGGTCGGAGACCCCGGTCAGCAGCGCCGGGATTGCGGCTGCCGCGGTCGTGAGGTGAAAGTAGAAATTGACGTTGGGCTGGTAGCGGCGGAAGCCCTTCGCCCAGTACTTCCCCAGGTTGCCGTCGGTGAAATAATTGCTGCCCCACAGGCGGATCGTGCCGGAGACGGGCGGCCCGGGGAGGTAATGCGGCAGGTCGCCCAGGTCGAACCGGTTGGGCGGATAGAAGGTCTTGTTGCCCTTGCCCTTCACCAGGGCGTTGCGGGCCTTCTGGACGGAGGCCGAGTCGCGGACGCCATCCGGGTCGGCGCGGACGCCGGACCCGGCGAGGGCGAGGGCCAGCGCGAGGACGACGGCCGCGCCGCGTTGCGCCGGAAGGAAGGATCTCATGGCCGTCGGGCTATTCCAGGCGCGCGAGCATCGCGCGGACGACCTCGCCGGTGAGCGGCAGGTACTTGCCATCGCGCTCGACCTGCTCCTGACCCTCGCGGCTCAGCACATAGCGGAGGAACTCCCTGACCTTGGGGTCCAGCGGCGCGCCCGGCGCGCGATTGAGGTAGAAATACACCGCGTCGGCCAGCGGGTAGGTCCGTTGCTGGATGTTGGTCATCGTCATCGCGACGTAGGGGCCGCCGCCGCGCGGCGCGACGAGGAGGCTCTTGGTCTCCGGCTTCTGGTTCTGGATGCCGCTGTAGGCGATGCCGTAGGGATCCCGCGCGAGGTCCTCCATCAGCAGTTCGGCGGCGATCGCCAGCGTTCCGTCCGGCCGGGCATAATTTGCGTAGGTGCGCAGGTTCTCGTTCCACTTGTCGCTGCTCTTGAGCAGCCAGTCCGAGATCGTGGTGGCCTGGTGGTAGCGCAGGTTCAGCCCGTAGACGTGGATGGGCTTGTCCGCCCACTCCCCGGTCAGGCCCAGCTGGCCCCAGGTCCGGAGGTTCCGGTCCGCTCCGCGGGCGAATTCCGGATGCCACTCCGTGCCCACCCAGCCGCCGTCGCGCACCGAGCCAAAGATGCCGTCGAGCTGGTCGACCGTGAGCCGGGTGATCGGATTGGCCCGGTTGACGAAGATCCCGAAGGCGTTGTTCCAGCCGGGCACGTTGTACGAGCCGGTCGCAAACATGATCTCGGTCGGATGGTAGTTGAAGGTGCGCTCGAATTCCTCGGTCTCGCCGAAGGTGATCTTGCGGCTCGGGCCGAGGTCGGCCACGCCGGTGACCAGCCCGGAGACTGCCGTGTACGCCGTCGTCAGGTGGTACTCGAAGGTGACGCCCGGCTGATACCGATGAAAATCCTGCTCCCAAAAGTCGGCGAGCAGGCCATCCTTGAGGTAATTCATGCCCCACATCCGGATCTTGCCCGTCACCGCCGGCCCCGGGGTGTAAGGCGGCAGGTCGCTCAGGTCGAATTTGCGGTGGTAATAAACCTTCTTGCCACGGCCCGCCACGTGCTCGTTGCGCGCCTTTTGGACGTTGAGGGAATCCCGGACAGCCGCCGGCGCCGCCGCGGGGGTGTCGTCGGATTGGGCTAAGGCCGGCCGGGCGGCCACCAGGGCGACGGCCAGCAACGCGCACCGGAGGGGAAGGGAGGCAGGGGGGGTCATTGTAATTTGGCGAGCTGGGCTTGGACGACCTCCGCGGTGAGCGGCAGGTACTTGCCGTCGCGCTGCACCGCCTCCTGGCCCTCCCGGCTGAGGAGGTAGCGCATGAATTCCCGCACCTTCGGGTCCGTCGGCTTGGCCGGATCGCGGTCGAGGTAAAAGTAGACCTCGTCATCGAGGGGATAGGTCCGGTTCTGGACCGTGCGCAGCGTCATCGGCACATAGGGGCCGCCCTCGCGGGTCGCCAGCGCGACCGGCTTGGTCCCGGGCGTGAGGTAGGCGATGCTGGAGTAGCCGATCCCGTCGGGATCGCGGTCCAGGGCCTCGATGACCTGCTGGGCCTCGAGGTGGCTCTTGCCCGCCGCGTCGCGGTAGTTGGCGAATTCCTGGAGGTTCTCGTTCCACTTGTCGGCGCCCCCGAAGACCAGCCGCTCGAAGGTCAGCGGGATGTGGTAGCGCAGGTTGTAACCGTAGGTGTGGATCGGCCGGTTGGCCCACTCGCCCGTGAGGCCGAGCTGGCCCCAGGTGCGGATGTTGCCCGCGGGCCCCCGGGCCAGCTCGAGGTGCCACACCGTGCCGACGTAGCCGCCGGTCCGCTCGGCGCCGAAGATCCCGTCGAGCTGCCGCAGGGTCAGGTGGGCGAGCGGATTGGCGCGATTGACGAAGATTCCGATCGCGTAATTCCAGCCCGGCACATTGTAGCTCCCGGTCACGACCGTGATCTCCACCGGCTCGCGCCGGGTCACGCGCTCAAAGCCGAGCAGCTCATCGAAGGTGATATGCCGGCTGGGGGCGAGGTCCGCCAGGCCCAGGCACAGCGCCGGCGTCGCGGTCAGGGTGGTGAGCAGGTGGTACTCGAAGCGGACGCCGGGCTGGTACTTCCTGAACCCGTCCTCCCAGTACTGGCCGAGCGGGCTGTCGGCGAAATAGTTGGAGCCCCACTCGCGGATCGTGCCCGAGACCTGCTGCTCGGGCTGGTAGGACGGCAGGCCGCTCAGGTCGAAATGCTCGGTGTAGTACACGCGCTTGCCGCGCGCGGCGACGTTGACGAAGTGGGATTTCTGCAGGTCGAGGCCGCCCCGGGCCTCCTCCTGCGCGGCCAGGGGGACGGCGAGCGCCAGGGCGAGCAATCCGAGCAGGGGCGGGAGCGGGCGGGGAGTCATGGGGTCCTTTCAGTCGAGTTTCCTGAGCTGGGCCTCCAGGTACTCGCGAGTCAGCGGGTAGAAGAAGCCGGTGTGGGCGATGATCTGCTGTCCCTCGCGGCTGAGGACGAAGCGCATGAATTCCCGCACCTTGGGATCGAGCGGGCGCCCGGGCTCCCGGTTGACGTAGAAGTAGCAGTCCCGGGCCAGCGGGTAGGTGCGGTTCGACACGTTTTCCGGGGTGTAGTCGACATACGCCGTGCCGGCCCCGGGGGCCAGCGCCAGGACCTTCAGGTTCGGATAGTACTGGGCGTGAAACATCGCGGCCCAGCCGATCCCGTACTTGTCCCGGGAGATCTCGTCCAGCATGCGATCGCTCGACACGGGCCGGCCCGCGGCGCCGGGCTCGGCCTCCTTGGGCTCCACATATTCGCGGAAGTTCGGGTTGTACTTCGTGGACCAGTGCATGACCTTCCGCTGGAAATAGACGGCGAAGCCCGGGGCGATGTAGCCGTAGGTCTGGATCGGCCGGTCCGCCCACTCCCCGGTGAGGCCGAGCTGGCCCCAGGTGCGGAGATTCGTCTCGGGTCCGCGCGCGTACTGGGAGGTGAAGAGGATGTTGTGGTCGGGATTTTCGCCGATATCCCAGCCGCCGGTGCGCTCCGAGCCGAAAATCCGGTCGAGCTGGTCGAGGTTGAGGTGGGCGATCGGGTTGTCGCGGTTCACGACGATGACCGCCGGCCACATCGCGCCGCGCTTCTCATAGTCCCCGGTGGCCACCGAGATCTCGGTCGGCAGGTAACCGTAGACGTTGAAGAACGGCATCATGTCCGGAATCTTCGCGTCGTCGCCGGCGGGGGCCAGGTCGGAGACCCCCGTGCACAGGCCGCCGATCGCCCCCTCGCTGCTGGTGGTGAAATTGGAGGCGAACTGGGCGTCGGGCTGGTACTTGACGAATCCCTCCTCCAGGGCGGCGGTGGCAAACTTCAGGAAGGAGCCGAGGACCCGGATGGTGCCGATCACATGGTACTGCTCCCGGTACGACGGCAGGTCGGTCAGGGCCGGCGCGGGCAGGAGCGTCCAGGCCGCCGCGGTGAGGGAGCGTTCCTTGCGGATGGATTGCTTCGCGGCGCTCAGGGCCTGCCAGCCCGGATCGGCGGCCAGCGCCTGTCGCGCCTCGGCCATCGCGGCCTCGCGCCGGCCATAGGCGACGGAGTCGCGGTACTCCATCAGCAGCAGGGCGTGCCAGGGGGCGGCCGAACGGTCGCGGGCGGCAAACATGAAATAGCTGGTCAGCACCTTCTGGCGGGTCCGGAGCGACTCCATCTCCGGGGTCACGTAACCGTCGACGTAGCGGCGGTAGGCCTCGGGGGCCGCCGTCACCGCGTACTCGGCGGCGAGGAAGATGGCCTTGGTCGAATCCCGCGGGAAGGTTTCCCCGTGGTCCAGGCGGTCCGCCGGGGTGACGATCAGGCCCGGGGCGAGCATCGCCGCCGACTTCTGCTCCCAGCGGGCGAGGCAATCCTCGTTGGGAAATTCCAGGACGGCCACCGCGGCAAAAGCGGGATTTTTCGCCGGGGCGGCGCTGAGCAGGAAGGCGTCGTCGACCGCGCCGGTCTGGCGCCAGTCGGCCAGCTGGGCGGGCAGGCCCGTCGCCGCGGGATCCAGCGCCGCGGGCACGGTGATGATGACGTGGGCCGGCGCCGCGTGCGCGGGGCGGGGGGCGAGGAGGAGGCCGGCCGGCGCGGCCAGGAGCAGGGCCGGGGCGAGGATTCGGCGCAGGGAGGGTATGGGGGACGGGATCATGGCGGGAGGATCGGGGTTGGGAAAGGCGGCGTCACTGCAGTTTTGCGCGCTCCTCGGCGGCGGCGGCGGCGGTGAGCGGCAGGTAGTGGTCCCGGGCGACCAGCGCCTGGCCCTGCCGGCTGAGCACAAAGGTCAGGAACTCCTTGACCAGCGGATCCAGCGGCCGGCCCGGCGGGCGGTTCACATAGATATAGAGGTAACGCTGCAGGGGATAACGGCCGCTGGCGATGTCGCCCAGCACCGGCTGCGCCACGACGCCCTCCCGGTCGGCCAGGGCGAGCGCCTTCACCGGGCCGGACTGGTAGTAGAAATTGGCGAATCCGATGCCGTCCGGATCGGCCGCCAGCGCCGCCATGAGATCCTTGGCCACCTGCGGCGTGTGCCGGCCCATCCCCCCGCCGGGCACCATGTAGCCGCTCCGAAAGGGCGCGTCGAACATCACCAGCTTGCGGAAGTAGGCAGTGACGTCGTCGCGCCAGTAAAAGCCGTAGACGTGAATCGGCCGGTCCGCCCATTCTCCCGTGAGGCCGAGCTGGCCCCAGGTCGTGAGGTCGGCCGGATAGCCCCGGCGGCGCTCCGCGCCAAAGATCGCGTCGAGTTGCGCCAGCGACAGGACGGAGACGGGATTGGCGCGGTTGACAAAGACGCCGATGGCCGAGACGTGGCTTTTCAGCACGAAGGCGCCCATGCAGATCCGAATTCGGAAGGTCTCGTAGCCGTAGGTGTCCTCATATTCCTGGTCCGTCGGATGGAAAACTTCCGCGGTGTTCGGCCCGAGGCCGATCCGCTCCTCCGGGCCGAGCGGATCCCGGCTTTCCAGCGTGAATTCCGCGCCCGGGTGATAGCGCTGGAACGCCTCGTTCCAGGCCCGCATCATGGCCGACAGGGTGTCCATGCCGGTGACCCCGGAGACGCGGCCCGAGACCGCCGGACCGGGCTGAAAATCAGGCAGCGCCGGGTCGACCGGGACGGACACCGCCGGCCCGGGCGCGGGTGTGTCCGCCGGAGCGGCCGAACCGCGGGCCGCGAGGAGGACGCCGGCCAGGACCGCGCCGAGAAGCGCCGCCGTCCGTTTCATGGCCGCCAGGACTTGGCGTAGGAATTGGCGCCGTCCGTGTAGGTCGTCCAGACTTCACCGGAAGGCAGGTCGACCGCCACGTTCTTGCCCGTGGCCGGTGCGGCCACGTTGCCGAGAAATTGCGCTCCGTCGTCGGTTTCCTGCACCACGGAAAGCTTGAGACCGGTCGCGCAATAGATGCGCCGGGTGGTCGGGTCGAAGACCGCCTGGTCAACGCCGGTCGCGATGTCGGCGACGGCGATCACCCGGCCGCTGCGCAGGTCGATGACCGCCAGCTTGCCATTGTTGCCGGCCGAGAAGAGCCGCCGCGTCACCGGGTCGAATCCCAGGCCGTGGGGCTTGTGGGCGGGCTCGGTGCTCCAACTCGCGACCACCGTGGCCGCATTGGGATCGATCGTGAGCACCTGGTTGGTCGCCTTGATGTTCAGGTAGATCCGGTCCGCCGCCGCGTCGTAGAGCATGTATTCCGGGGCGCCGGGGATGTCGATCGTGCCGACCAGCTTCTGGGCGTCGGCGTCGATCACCCAGACGTGCGAACCCTCGTCGTTGGTCACGAAGACCCGGCGGTTGGCCGGGTCGAACACCAGGGCGTCCAATTCGCCGGGGGTCGGGATCTCGTTGATGATCTTGAAGGTCGTGCCGTCGACGACGACGACCTTCTTGTCGTCGCTCGCGCTGATGAAATAGTTCCCCGTCTTGGGATCGGAAACGATGTGCACCGCCGGCCCGGTCTGGACCCGGGCGAGCAGCTCGCGGGTGTCCAGGTCGATGAAGTCGGCGGTCCCCGCCTTCTCGTGGGCGGCGAGCAGGCGGTGGCGGGGCCGGTCGATCTCGAGGAAATCGAATTTGCCCGGCGTGGCCGAGATCTGGATGACTGCGGCGGGATGCAGCAGGGCGCCCCCGGCCGGGGCCGGGGCGGTGTCGGCGCGGGCGAGCGCGGCCAGGCCGAGGAGGGAGATGAGGAGGCCGGGCAGCCGGCGGGGATGGGGTAGGTTCATAAGCAAGGCGCCCAGCTTCGCTCCTTTTCCTGAAGCTAAGCTGAAATCAGACTTAAAATTCGGTAAGATTGGCCGCCGCGCGGGCTCGCGGGCGGGTCTGAACAAAAATTAACCTTTGTTTCAGGTTAGCTTCAGCGTTTAGCCTGAGACTCGGGCCGATGAAAACCACCCCCCCCACGATTATCATGGCCCTGACCGGCCTGGCCCTAGGCGCGGCCAACCTTTGCGCCGGCCAGACCCTCGGCAAGGCCGCGGACAATGCGATCTACGCGCAAGCGCTGGTCAACCAGACCATGGCCGCGAACCCCGACCTGGTCGTGGTCGGCCTGCACGCCATCCTGCCGGGCGCGAGCAACGAGACGATGTTCGCCTCGAACCTCGACCGGATCGGGAAGAAGGACGACGACGACGACATCGCGGTCGCCACCGAGCGCAAGACGATCCTCGCCCCCAACCTGAAGGATCCGGGCCGCTTCGAGGTTCAGGTGCCGATGAAGGACGCCGGCGGCGACATCATCGGGGCGATCGGCCTGGTCTTCAAGTATCACGCCGGGGACGATGAGGTGCGGCTGCACGTCCGCGCCCTGGCCATCCGGGACGCGCTGGCCCGGCAGATCCCGAGCCTGGCCGACATGGTCAAGCCGGCGAGGCTCTAGTCCGCCCGCCATGGCCGCGTCGCCCCTCAGCCAGAACGCCCACCTCCTGCAGTGGGTGGCCAAGATGGCGGCTCTCTGCACGCCGGATGCGGTCCATTGGGTGGACGGCTCGGAGGAGGAAAATAGGGATTTGTGCGACCAGATGGTCGCCGCCGGCACCTTCACCCGGCTGAACGAGCGCCTCTGGCCCGGCTGCTTCTATGCGCGCTCCGACCCCGCGGACGTCGCGCGGGTCGAGGAGCGCACCTTCATCTGCTCGCTGTCGCGGGAGGCCGCGGGCCCGACCAACAACTGGGCCAATCCCTTCGAGATGCGCCGGAAGCTGCGGGGCTTGTTCCGCGGTTCCATGCGGGGCCGGACGATGTACGTGCTGGCCTTCAGCATGGGGCCGGTCGGCTCGCCCATGGCTCAGATCGGGGTCCAGCTCACCGACTCACCCTACGTCGTCGTCAACATGCGCATCATGGCCCGGATCGGCCGGCCCATTTTTGCCGAGATCGACCGGGCGGACAAGCGGGTGGTGCCCTGCCTGCACTCCGTGGGCCGCCCCCTCGCCCCCGGCGAGGCGGACGTGCCGTGGCCGAGCAACCCCGAGAAGTACATCGTGCACTTTCCGGAGACCCGCGAGATCTGGAGCTACGGCTCCGGCTACGGCGGCAACGCCCTCCTGGGCAAGAAATGCTTCGCCCTGCGCATCGCGTCCAACCTGGCGCGGGACGAGGGCTGGATGGCCGAGCACATGCTCATCCTCGGCCTGGAAAATCCCGCGGGCGAGAAGACCTACGTCGCGGCCGCCTTTCCCAGCGCCTGCGGCAAGACCAACTTCGCGATGATGGTGCCGCCCGAGGCCTTTGCCGCCAAGGGCTGGAAGGTGTGGACGGTCGGCGACGACATCGCCTGGCTCAAGCCCGACGCCACCGGCCGCCTGCGCGCGATCAACCCGGAGGCGGGATTCTTTGGCGTGGCGCCGGGCACGTCGCGCTCGACCAACCCCAACGCGATGGCGGCGCTGGCCCGCAACACGATCTTCACCAACGTGGCGCTGACCCCCGACGGCGGCGTCTGGTGGGAGGGAATGACGGCGCATCCGCCGGCCGAGTGCCTGGATTGGCGGGGCCAGCGGTGGACCCCGGAGATCGCGCAGGTCACCGGCGCCAAGGCCGCGCATCCCAATTCGCGCTTCACCGCCCCGGCCGCGCAATGCCCCACGATGGATCCGGAATGGGAAAATCCCGAGGGCGTCCCGATCAGCGCGATCATCTTCGGCGGCCGCCGGGCCGCCACGCTCCCCCTGGTCTACCAGGCCTTCAACTGGAGCTCGGGGGTTTATGTCGGGGCGACGATGGGCTCGGAAATGACCGCCGCCGCCGCGGGAGCCCACGGCCAGGTGCGCCGCGACCCCATGGCCATGCTGCCCTTCTGCGGCTATCACATGGGCGACTATTTCGCCCACTGGATCGCCATGCAGAAGAGCCTCGCGGAGACCCCGCGGATCTTCCACGTGAACTGGTTCCGCAAGGACGCCGCCGGCCGCTTCCTCTGGCCGGGCTTCGGCGAGAACTTCCGGGTGCTCAAGTGGATCGTGGACCGCGCCCGCGGCCGCGCGCTCGGGCGGGAGACGCCGATCGGCTGGGTGCCGCGCTACGAGGACATGGACTGGACGGGCCTGGATTTCAGCCGGGAGCGCTTCGAGGAGCTGCAGGCCTTCTCCCGCGCCGCCTGGCGCGCCGAGGTCATCAGCCACGAGGAACTCTTCTTCGACCTGCACGACCGCCTGCCCAAGGAGCTGGTCTACGAGCGGGAGCTGCTGATCTGCCGGATGTGAGGCCGGCGCGCCGCGCCGGCTACTTTTTATAGCTCAGCTCGATCATCTGGTGGGCGGTGAACTCCGGCACCACGAAGCTCACCCGCTCGCCGTCCTGGGAGAAAGGCAGCGTCTTGCCGCCGCCCTCGGGCACCAGCCGCACGGCTTTGATCGTGCGCGGCACGCGCACGGTCACGCGCACGTGGTGGAGCGGCAGCAGGTCCTCGATGATGTCGATCGGCTTGCCCCAGATGCTGCCGCCGGGCCGCGTCGGGGCGAAGAGGACGTGGGCGATGTAGCGCTTCTCCCCGCGCTGCTCGAGCAGGTTGAAGCGGCCGCCGGTGGGCAGCGTCGTCTCGACCGGCAGGCCGTCGGTGAATAGGATCCGCAGGGCCGCCGCGACGAAATCCCGGTAGAGCGGCTGGCCATAGGTGCGGTAGCGCGAGAAGATGTCGTGGGCGAAATAGGCGATCTGCTGCGAAACCACCGCCGCCGGCGAGACCGCCTGCGGTGCATCCGGGGTGTGCTGGTGCGAGCAGAAGTGATCCCAGGTGCGGTTGAAATAGCTCTCCCGGCGCGCCACCAGCACCTGGGCCCGGGTCGGCTTGATCCGGTAGGCCCCGCCCTGGATCATGATGGGCGACTTGACCGGGACCTGGGGCGTCAGGGCGGTGGCCACCAGGTAGTCCGGATCGTTGGCCGAGCGCCCGAGCAGCCGGGCGCCGGGATCGATCGCGAATTCCGTCTTCTCCGGATTGAGCAGGGCGGAGCCCGCCGCGAGGATCCGGCCGCCCGCCTTGAGATAGGCCGCGGCCTTCTTCCGGAAGGCCGGGGTCAGGACGAGGCTGTCCGGGAGGATGATCAGGGCGAAGCCCTCCCACGAGGCGTGCTCGTCGAGGACGAGAAAAGGCAGGTGCAGCTCGAAGAGCATGCGGGCGGCGCCTTCGTCGCCCTGGTTCGTGGTGGAGGGGCCGCGCGCCTTGGCCTGGTCCTGCTCGACGCTGACGATCGCGATCCGGGCGACAGGGTTCACGTGGTCGCACCAGGGCTCCTTTTTCGCGACCTCGTCGTAGGCGGCCCCGATCAGGCGGTAGGTGTCCGGGTTCATCCGCCCGTCGGGATGGAGCTGGTCGCCGACCGAGCACTTGGCCCCATAGGCCAGCATCGCCCCGCACTCGTAGCGCAGGGCGGCGGCGCGCTTGAAGCCGCCGAACTCGCCCCAGGTGGTGTGGAACTTCCCGGTCATGCCCATGAAATCCATCCCGGTGGTGATCGCATAGCGGGCCGAAACCGGGAAATGGTCGTAGCCCCAGCCGCCCGTCGGCAGCGATTCCAGCTCAAGATGGGTGTCGAAGCCCCAGATGTTCCGGGCGCCGATGGCGATGTGCCCGGAGTTGTGGAAGATCGGGATGTCCGCCCGGTGCTTTTTGCACGCCGCGGTGGTCCGCCGGTAATAATTCAGGATCCGGTCCTGCGCGTAGGCCGCGATATCCGCTTCCTTCGCGGGATCGAGGCCGATCGCCTTCATGGCGAACATCGCCTCGTCGGAGTAGTCCGGCGAGGTGTGGATGATGTCCAGGAAGATGCCATCGTTGTCCGGCCACAGCTCGGCCACTTCCTCGATCTGCGCGCAGAGATAGTCGAGATAGGCATCGCTCCAGCGCATGATCTTGAAGCGGGGATCGAGCGGGTTGAAGGTCGTCCCGTCGCGGTTCTTGATCACCCAGCCGGGATGCTTCCGGGCCATCTCCTCGTCGATGCCCGCGCTCAGGTAGATCGGGCAGCGGACCTTCAGCTCCCGGCACGCCTCGATCTGACGGGACAGCAGGTCAAATTTCAGGGTCGGATGTTGGGTGCCGACCTTCGTGGGGTGGTAGCTCAGGCCGTGGTGGCACTTGGAAAATACCGTGATCGCGTTCACCTGCCCGACCTTGAGCGCCTCCTGGAACTGCCGCTTCGAGAATTTCGCCCCCACCCCGGGAATGAGCGGGCTGGTGTGGAAATCGAGATGGACGTGCCGGAACGGCAGGTGGTGGCGGAAGGGCGGCTTGGTCATGGGAAGGGCAGACGCTGATCGCGGAACGGCGGGAACGGCAAAGCAAAAAGGATTCTCCTTGGAACCAAAATGCCCCTAAAACCGGGCATGTCCCTCAAGCCGCTTGCCTGCATCGCCCTGGTCTGCGCACTCTTGCCGCTGGACGCCATGGAAACACCCCAGAGTTCGAAGCCAGCCCTGCCCACCCCGTGGACGGAGGCCGCGCTCGCCGGCCAGGGCTGGCAGGAATACCCCCGGCCCAAGCTGGAACGCAGCCGCTGGCTGAACCTCAACGGGATCTGGGAGTACGCCGTGGCCGGCCGGGCCTCGCCCCCGCCGGCGCATTTCGCCGGCCCGATCCGGGTGCCCTACCCGGTGGAGTCGCGGCTCTCGGGCGTCGGCCGGATCATCGAGCCGAACGAGCTGCTCTGGTATCGCCGCTCCTTCACGCTCCCCGCCGACTGGGCCGGCTCCCGGATTCTGCTGAATTTCGGAGCGGTGAACTGGAAATCCGCGGTCTGGATCAATGGCGCCCTCGCGGGCACCCACGAGGGCGGCTACGACCCGTTCACGATCGACATTACGGACTTCCTGCAGCCGGGCCGACCGCAGGAGATCCTCGTCTCCGCCGGCAATCCCGCCAATACCTCCGACCAGCCCCGGGGCAAGCAGCACCTCGATCCCAGCGGTATCTGGTACACGCCCTCAACGGGAATCTGGCAGACCGTGTGGGTGGAGCCCGTGCCCGCCGCGGCGTCGATCGCGGAGCTGCGGATGACCTCCGAGATCGACTCCGGCACCCTGATCCTGAGCGTGATCGGCCAGGCCCCGGACACCCCGGACACCTACGCCTTCCGGGCGCGCGTGGTGGCAGGCGGCCGGGTGGTCGCCGCGGCCGTCCACCGGCTGGATCGCACCGTCCGGCTGGTCGTGCCGCACGCGGAACTGTGGAGCCCGGAGCATCCCCGCCTCTACGACCTGCAAGTCGATCTCTTCCGGATTCCCAATCCGTTTTCGGGAAAACGCGGCGTCCATCGCGACGCGGGCGAGGAGGCGCATTTCCAGATCGGTCCCGAGGCGACGCTGATCGATTCCGTCAAGAGCTACTTCGGACTGCGCGAGATTTCGATCGCGCCCGGGCCCGGCGGTCCGGTCTTCGCGTTGAACCACCGCCCGCTTTTCCTCTACGGGACCCTGGACCAGGGATTCTGGCCGGACGGCATCTACACGGCGCCCACGGAGGCCGCCTTCCGCCACGACATCGATTTCCTGAAGCAGGCGGGTTTCAACACGCTGCGCAAGCACGTGAAGGTGGAACCGGAGCTCTACTACCGCTACTGCGACCAGGTGGGGATGCTGGTATGGCAGGACATGCCCAGCGCCATGTTCGATTGGCGGGCCACCCTGCCGGGCAATCACGAGCCCAGCCCGGAATATGTCGGACACGACCAGGGCGAGGTGATCCTGCGCTCCACTGCGGCCGCCCAGTTCGCGCTTGAGCTGCGGCGGATGATCGATGCCCTCAGCCATCATCCCTCCATCGTGGTCTGGGTGCCCTTCAACGAAGGCTGGGGCCAGCATGACTCCGCGGGAATCCTGGCGTGGGTGAAGGCGTACGATCCCACCCGCCTGGTGGACTCCCCCAGCGGCTGGAAGGACGCCGGTCACGGGGACATCCGGGATTTCCACACCTACCACGAGCATCCGCTGATGCCGGCCGCGCCCGATCCGCGGCGGATCACCGTCATCGGGGAATTCGGGGGGGTGGCGCTGCGGGTCCCCGGGCACCTCTGGGCCGGCACGGGCTGGGGCTACCAGGAGTCGGCCGACCCCGCCCAGCTCATCCGCGACTACCGCCAGCGGGTCGCCGGCATCGCCGCCGGCATCGCGACCCACGGCATCGCCGCCGCGATTTACACCCAGACGACCGACGTCGAAGGCGAGCTGAACGGCCTGCTGACCTACGACCGCGAGGTCGTGAAGATTCCGACGGCGGAGCTGCGCGCGATCAACGCCTCACTGCATTTTTGAACTGCAAGAGAGAAGCAGCGCAGGCGTCCCGCGCTGCTTCAATTCCCTTTCGGCGCGGGGGCCGGCTGGCTCGCCGCGGCCGTTGGAGTGACCGCGGCCACCGCCGGCTTCGGCGGGACGGCCGGGGCCGCCTTGGGCACGTGGGCCTGCGCGACCTTCTGCACCGCCGAGAAGATCGCCATCTGCAGCTGCGTTCCGATCCGGGCCATGGGCTTCTGCATCTCCGTGCTGATGTTGAAGGGAACCTGTAGCTGCGCGGTCGCGATCTTCTGTCCCATGGGCGTGCTGTAGAAGGCGATCATGCTGTCGACCTCCTCCTGGGTGTACGTCTCGGTGTAAACCGTCTCGTACATCGCCTTGATATCCTCCCCGCTCAGTCCCTGGTCGACCAGGGACACGATGCGCGTCCGGGACGCCGCGACGACGGCCTGGTCGGCCGCGGTGGGCGGCGCACCGCGCAGGACCCGCTTGATCGAGCCATCGAACGACTGCATCAGGTTGTTGAGCATCGTGTCGTGCAGTTTGTCCACCTGCATGAGGGTCGCGAGCTTCTCCACCGAGGGTTGCGACGGGGGGGCGGCGCGCAGGGCGGCGGTGGCGGCGGTGACGGCGAACAGGAGGATGGGCAGGATTCTTTTCATGGGGAGAGGGAGGGAGTGGCTCAGTTCGACTTCGGCGCCGCGAGGCCGGCCGGGACGGCATCGGGCGCGGCGGGAGCCTCGGCGGTGGTATCGGAGGCATGCGCGGCCTGGATCTGATTCGCGGTGTCCATGACGGCGGCGCGCAGCCTGGCCATGACCGGGACCATGCGCTGCTGCATCAGAATCTGCGTCTTCTGGCTGATTTCCGGCTGCTTCTCCGCAAACATCACCCCGACCGGCGTCTGATAGAATGCGATCAGCGAGTCCACCTCGGCCTGGGTGTAGGACGTGGCATAAACCTGCTCATAGATTGCCTTGATCTTCGCCCAGTTCAGTTCCTCGGCGATCAAGGCGGTCATCTTGACGCGAAAGGCGTCCAGGGTCTTCTCATCGGCGGCAGTGAGCTTCACTCCCGCCATATAGTGTTCCACATTGCGCCGCAGGGTCTGGTCGAGATTGGCGGTCGTATCCTTGAACGCCTGCTCGCTGCGGGAGACTTCCAGCAGCTGGTCGATCGCCTGCTGGGTCGGGGGCTCCGCCCGGCACGGCAGGGCGACAAGGACAGCGAGGAGGAGGGGGGCGACGATCTTGTTCATGAATCGGGTGTTTTCTGAGGAAGGGTGAGACTGGGGTGCGGAAGTCAGAAACTCAAGACCTCCGTTTTGATCGGTGGTGTCCTGATTTGATCGGGAAGAACCCCTTCGCGATCAAATTAAGGCACAGCCGTTTTGATCTGCCGATTTGCAACTTTGGTGGAGAACCTTAAGCTGAGGCAGCTGTCCAAACCTGCGATGAGACGAATCTCGATCTTGCTTCTGCTGGCGGTGTTTGGTCTCGCGGTGCGGGCGGCGGATGTGCCGGCGATCAACGACCCGGCGACGACCGACTCGTTTCCGGGAAAGTTTGTCTGGGCCGACCTCTTCACCTCCGACCAGGCGGCCGCGGCGACGTTCTACACCGGCCTCTTTGGCTGGACGGCGACGACCATCGACCGGACCACCCCCGAGCGCGGCCCGCTTTCCTATATTGTCCTCTCGAACGGCGACCGGCCCGTCGCCGGCATCGCCCTCGGCCCCCCGGCACTGCGCAACGACGTGCGCGGCCACTGGCTCGGCTTCGTCTCCGTGCCCGATGTGACCAAGGCGCTGGCCGAGGCGGTGGCCAACGGCGGGCATGTGCTGTCCCCGACCAGGGAGGTCCCGCAGCGCGGGGTCCAGGCGATGTTCTACTCCAACGAAGGCGCCATCCTCGGCGTGCTGCACTCCAGTTCCGGCGATCCGGGCGAATATCGGCCCGAAGTGGGGGACTTCACCTGGGCGGAAGTCTTTGCGCAAAACCCCGGGACCGCCGCCCAGTTTTACCGCAATGTCCTGGGCTATGACGCCGCCGCCGCCACCGAACCCAGCCGCCCCGACACCACGCTCTTTTCCAGCGGAGGCTATGCGCGCGCCAGCCTGGCTCCCCTCCCCAACCGGCCGAATGCCCACCCGGCGTGGCTCCTTTTTGTCCGCGTCGGCAGCATCGCCGACAGCTTAGCCAAGGCCACCCAGCTCGGCGGTCGCGTCCTCGTGCAGCCGGTGGAAGTCCACGGCAACAGCTGGATCGCCATCATTGCCGATCCGGTCGGCGCCGCCCTCGGCCTGGTCGAGAAGGAAAAGGCTGCGCCGACCCCGGCTCCGGCTCCGCCCCCTGCCCAGCCATGAAGAACCCCCGGAAATTTTTCGGACGCGCCGCCGCCCTGGGGGTCCTGCTCTTCGTGTTCGGCGGGTGCGAAGCGGAGGTCGCTGGCGGCGGACCGGTGGTTTACGGGGACGTCGGGTACGTCGGCCCCTGGTCCTATCCGGGCGCGTGGTACGGTGGCGGCGACCGCTACGTGCATCCCCCTTACGGCGGCGGCGGAGGCGGAGGCCGTCCGGGCCCCTCAATTCCCGACCACCCGCGTCCCAGCGGCGGGGGCGGGGGCGGCAGCCGCGGGGGTGGCGGCGGAGGCGGAGGGAGCCGCGGAGGCGGCGGGGGCGGAGGCGGCGATCACAAAAGATAGCCGCGGTCCCGCCAAGCGGGACCGCGTCCCACGTCGGGAAGTGGCGGGACGCGACTTCTAAGTTCAAGGCATTGGCTTGCCCGGCCGCCACCTGATCTCATCGCCCGATCTGCGCCCAACGTAGACGCGGTGTCCCGCCGCGTCCCTCGTCGGACAGTGGTCCCGCAAAGCGGGGCCGCTTCTGCGCTCACCGCTCCGCAGCCGGCAGCTTGATTTCAGGTTTCAAATTTCAGCCTTCACTCTTTTGCAGGGGGCCCGTCTGCATCCCGCTGGACGCGGGATTGCGCCGGGCATTCTTCGCCGGCTGCGGAGCCAGCGGCGAAGAATGGTCCCAAGGCAGCCTCACCACCAGTCGCCGGTGCTTCCAGACCTGGAAGACGTCAAACATCTTCCCCGGATTCAGGATGCCCCGGGGGTCGAGCGCCTTCTTCACCGCCTGCATCGCCCGGACCTGTGCGGGTGAATGCTGGAGGCGGAAAAAGGGCGACTTCGCCAGCCCGATCCCGTGCTCCCCGGAAATCGCCCCGCCCAGGGCGACCACCGTCTCCATCAGCCGCTCCACCGCCCGCTCGGCGGCGCGGCATTCAGCCGGAATCGCCCCATGGTACATGATGTTGACGTGCAGGTTGCCGTCGCCGAGATGGCCGAAGACCGGAATGGACAGCCCGGACTCGCGCCGGAGCTCTTCCAGGAAACGGGCAAAGGCCGCGTATTGCCGCGCCGGGACCACCACGTCCTCGTTCAGCTTGGAGTCGCCCAGGGCGAACATGGCGCCGGAACAGCTGCGGCGCATGGACCAGAGCGCGTCGGCCTCGGCCCGGGTGCGGGCCGCGCGATGCGTCGCCGCCCAGGTCCGGGCCCAGGCCAGGGCGGCGCGCTGGTTCGCCATCACTTCGCCCGGCGCCCCGGCGAATTCGAGCAGGACGATCGGGAGGGTGGAGCGCGTTGTCCCAAACGCGCTGGCACACCCCGCTCCACCTTCGCTGCAATCGATGCGCCGCTTTGCCTTTCGGCGCACTGCACCGCATACCGATCGAGAAATTCGCAGATCGCCGGCTGCAGGCGCTGGGCAAAGAGCGCCCGCACCGCCCGGAATGCGGTCCGCTCGTCGCGAAAGGACGCCAGCATCGTCCACCGCGCCGCGGGCCGGGGGATGAGCTTGAGCGTGGCCTCGGTGACGATGCCGAGCATGCCCTCGCTGCCGATCCAGAGGTCGCGCAGGTTGAAGCCGGCGGAAAACTTTCGGACCGGCCGGCCCCACTCGACATACTCGCCGGTCGGCAGGAAGCCCTTCAGGGCGATGACATAGTCGCGGGTCACGCCGTACTTCGCGCCGTGCATGCCGCCGGCGTTGCACGCGATGTTGCCGCCGATGGTGCAGTACTCCTTCGAGGAGGGGTCCGGCGGATAAAACCAGCCCCGGGCCTCGGCGGCGCGCTGCACGTCGGCCACCTTCGCGCCCGCCTGCACCTGCGCCATCCCGGCCTCGGCGTCGATCCGGATGCGGTTCCAGCCCAGCAGATCGAGAACCCAGCCCCCCCGGCGCGGGGCGGCCGAGCCCGTCAGCGACGTGCCGCGGCCGCGCACCGTCACCGGCACCCGGTGCGCATTGGCCAGCGCGAGGACCGCGGCGACATCGGCGTGGTGCCGCGGAAAAATCACCGCCTCGGGCAGGAACGACAGCTTGGACGAATCGAACGACGCCGCCAGCCGCGCCGCCTCCCCCGTCCGCACGACCGCGGCGCCCAGGCGGCGCTTCAGGAGGCGGGTTGCGGTGGAGAACTGCTTCATCGGGATATAAGCAATAGAAAGCAAATATTCCAAAGCTCAAGGCCGACAAGAGTCGGGTGGTGTATCATTTCGAAGGCTGCACTTGAGCGTTGAATGTTACGCCTCCTCCTCCCTACTTTCGCCTTCCGCCTTCCGGCTTCCGCTTTTCCACCCGTGCCCTTCACCCTCCTGCAAATCATCGTCCTCGGCCTGATCCAGGGAGCGACCGAGCTGCTGCCGATTTCCAGCTCGGCGCATGTGGTGATCGCGGAGAAGCTCATGGGCATCAACCCGGTGAGCCCGGAGGCCACGTTCCTGCTCATCACGCTCCACACCGGCACGATGTTCGCGGTGCTGGTGTATTTCTGGCGCGCCTGGTCCCAGCACTATTTTTCGAATCCGGACCGCCGGCAGGTGGTCGCGCGCCAATTGCTCGCGGCGACCGCCATCACGGGAGTGCTCGGCCTGACCCTCAAATACGTGATCGAAAAAATCTGCCTGGCGGGCACCGGGGATGCCGAGGTGGAGAGCCTGTTCGGCAACCTGCCCCTGATCGCCAGCGGCCTGGCGGCCGTCGGCATCCTGATCCTCGTGGCGGGCGGCCGCCGCAGCCCGGCCGCGGCTGACGCGGCGATCGCCACCCCCACCGCCTGGTGGATGGGCGTCATGCAGGGGCTGGTCCTGCCCTTCCGCGGCTTTTCCCGCTCGGGCAGCACGATCTCGACCGCCCTCCTCCTCGGGACCGGGCGCCAGCCGGCGGAGGAATTCAGCTTTGCGCTGGGGGTGATCCTCACGCCCCCGCTGCTCGCCCTGGAGCTGCGGCGCCTGGTCAAGGAGCCCGGGGCCGGGGACGCGTCGCACCACTTCCTCGCCATGGCCGCGCCCGGGCTGATCGGGATGGGCTGCAGCTTCCTCGCGGGCCTGCTCGCCCTGCGCCTGCTCTCCCGCTGGCTCGCCGCCGGCCATTGGAAGTACTTTGGGTATTACTGCATCGTCGCCGCGCTGGCGGTTTTGTACATTTCACGGTCCGGATTCTGACGTGGCACGGGCTTCCAGCCCGTGTCCTCGTAGAACATGGGCGGGAAGCCCATGCCACCTTAAGCAAGCTCCTCTCAACATGAAAATCAGACCCGCGTCCGAGTGTAAGTTCGACGAAGTCTCCCTCGGGGAGGTCATGCTCCGGCTCGATCCGGGCGAGGGGCGCATCCGCACCGCCCGCGAGTTCCGGGCCTGGGAGGGCGGCGGGGAATACAATGTCGCCCGCGGCCTGCGCAAGTGCTTCGGCCTGCGCACCGCCGTGTGCACCGCGTTCGTCGACAACGAGGTCGGCCACCTGATCGAGGATTTCATCCTGCAGGGCGGGGTCGCAACCGACTTCATCCGGTGGCGGCCGGACGACGGGATCGGCCGCTCGGTGCGCAACGGCCTCAACTTCACCGAGCGCGGGTTCGGGATCCGCGGCGCGGTTGGGGTGTCGGATCGCGGCAACTCCGCCGCCAGCCAGCTCAAGCCCGGCGATTTCGACTGGGACGCCCTCTTCGGCGGGCTCGGCGTCCGCTGGCTGCACACCGGCGGCATTTTCGCGGCCCTGTCGGAATCGACCGCCGCGCTCGCGATCGAGGCCGTGCAGGCCGCGCACCGGCACGGCACCATCGTCAGCTACGATCTCAACTACCGCCCGTCGCTCTGGAAGAGCATCGGCGGCCTGGCCAAGGCCCGCGCGGTCAACCGCGAGATCGCCCGCTACGTGGATGTGATGATCGGCAACGAGGAGGACTTCACCGCTTCCCTCGGCTTTGAGGTCGAGGGGGCGAATCCGGACCTGAGCCACATCGACTCCGCCGCATTCCAGCACATGATCAAGGCGGTAGTGGCCGAGTACGGGAACTTCCAGGTCGTGGCCACGACCCTGCGGCGGGTGATCACGGCGACGCGGAACGACTGGAGCGCCATCTGCTACGCCGGCGGTAAATTTCATGAAAGCCGGCTTTATCCGGACCTCGAAATCCTCGACCGGGTCGGCGGCGGCGACAGCTTTGCCAGCGGCCTGGTCTACGGCTTCCTCGCGTCCGGCGATCCCCAGCAGGCCGTCGACACCGGCGCCGCCCACGGCGCCCTCGCCATGACCACCCCCGGCGACACCTCGATGGCCACGCTCAAGGAAGTGGAAAAGCTGGTCGCCGGCGGGGGCGCGAGAGTGGTGAGGTAGGAACGTAGCACGGGCTTCCAGCCCGTGTCCTCGTGGAACATGGGCTGGAAGCCCATGCCACGCTTTAAGGCACTTTTGAGGCAATTTCGCGGCAGGCCCGCAGGTCGACTTTCCCGGCGCCCAGGAGCGGGATTTTCTCCACGCGGCAGACCGTCTTCGGGATCCAGAGGTTCGGCAGCCCGGCGGCAGCCAGGGCGTCGCGGACCCGGGTGGCATCCAGGTCCAGCGTCGTGAGCAGGACCAGGGCCTCGCCTTTCGCGGGGTCCGGCACGGCCACGACGGCGACGAGCGGGCCGTCGCCCGGGTCGAGCCGAAGCACCTCGGCGAGCTTCTGCTCGACTCCACCGTGGGGGACCATCTCGCCGCCGATTTTCGAAAAGCGCGACAGCCGGCCCTCGATGGTCAGGAAGCCGTCGGCGTCGAAATGCCCGAGGTCGCCAGTCACAAACCAGCCGTCGCGCCACACAGCGTCCGATGCGGCGCGATTCCCGAGATACCCCGGAAACAGGTTCGCCCCGCGCAGGCAGACGATCCCCGTCGCCGCGGGCGGCAGCTCGCGGCCGGTCTCCGGGTCGACGATGCGCGCAGTCATGCCGGGCAGCAGCCGGCCGACCGTTCCCGCCTTCTTGCCCACCTGCGGCCCGGCCGTCGCCGTGGTTACGGGCGGATGCGGCTGATTGACGCTGGTCACCGGGGAGGTCTCGGTGAGCCCGTAGCCCTGCAGGATCTCGAGGTGAAAAGCCGCCAGGAAGTCCTGATAGAGGTCCTCCGGCAGCTTTTCCGCGCCCGCCACGACCAGCTCGAGCGAGCGCAGTTCGGCCGAGGAAGCCTTCTTCAGGATCGGCCGGAGGAAGGAAGGAGCCCCGACCAGCACGGAAACCTGCTCGCCGTTGATCGCATCGATGATCCGGCGGGTGTCGAGCGGGCTCGGCACGGTCACCAGGCGGCAGCCGCGCAACAGCGGATACCACAGCGTGACGGTGAAGCCGAAGCTGTGGAACAGCGGGAGGCACCCCAGCATCGTGCAGGTCCGCGGCAGGATCGAGAGCGACGACACCTGCGCGCAGTTGGCCAGGAGGTTGCGGTGGGTCAGGACCACCCCCTTGGGCTCGCCGGCGCTGCCGCTGGTGAAGAGCAGCGCCGCCTCGGCGCGGTCGCCCGTTCGCGGCAACCGGAGCAGGTCGGCCACCCATTGGTTCGGCAGCAGCCATACCGCGGCGAGCCAGGGCAGGATGGCGCGCCGGCCCATCGCGGCGGCAATTTCCGCCCGCACGTCGAGCGTGCGCTCCGGCCAGGGAAAATCCGGCGCGCGGTCCCGCATGGCGTCGGCCGAGATGACCGTGCGAACCCCGCTGGCCGCGAGGCTGGCCTCAGCCGCGGCGCGGCCCGAGGTGAAATTGAGGTTCACCGGGATCTTGCCGGCGCAGACCACCGCCAGGTTGGCGATGAAAGCGCCCGCCCCGGGCGGCAGCACGATCCCCACGCGGTCCTCCGCCACCCCGGCCCGGATGCGCCGCGCCAGCACCGCCGCCACCACCACCAGTTGCGCCGCGCTCACCGGCCGCCGACCGGCGGTGCCATCGACGACGACGCAGCGCCCCGGGTTTTTGGCCAGCGCCCGGATCACCTCGCGCCCGAGGTGGCGGCGGAGCGACGGGCGCTCCTCGAAGGCCTCGGCCCCCAGGTCGAGCAGCGCGCGCCGCGCCGCCACCACGGCAGCCCCTTCGGGCGGGAGGGCCGCCCCGAAGGCGACAAAGACCGGGGTGGGCATCAGGCGGGGCGACTTCCAGAGGTATTTGTGTCCCGCAAACGAGAACACCGAGCCCCAGAGCCCGTCGATTGCGGCGGGGATCACCGGCACGCCGGCGCGCTGCGCCAGGATCTCGAAACCCCGCTTGATCTCCATCAGCTGGCCCGTGCGGGAAATCTGCCCCTCGGGAAAGAGGCAGACGAGCTCGCCCGCCTGGAGGGCCCGGATGGCGCGGTGCATGGCGGCCGAAGGATGCCGGACCGAGAGGGGAATCACCCCGGCGAGCCGGAATCCCAGCCTGAGCCATCCCGCCATCTCCGGACCCACGTAAGCGACGAAGCGCAGCCGCCGCGGACAGGCCAGCTGCAGGACCACCACGTCGGCGTAGGAAAGATGGTTGGCAATGACCACCGCCCCGCCGGCCGCCGGGATATGCTCCGCGCCGCGGGAGCGCACCCGGTAAAGCAGCTTGCCGATCGATCCGACCAAAAGCTCGAGGGGAAATGGCAGATAAGATCGGCGGGGCATGGGGCAGAAAGCGAAATATCCGAAAGGGAGCGTGGCATGGGCTTCCAGCCCATGTTATCAACGAACACGGGCTGGAAGCCCGTGCCACGTCAAACCGGAGCGTATAACCCCCTCCACCTCAACTCCTCATTTCCCCAGCAACTTGTCGAACAGGTCGCTCGCTCCGCTGGTTTTGTAGAGGTCCTTGAGCAGGGCGGCCTGGAGCGCGCTGGTGTCGGGCTCGCCGAGCGTGCCGGCGACGGTCAGCGGCTCGAGGAAGGGATAGTAGCCCAGGTCATCCGCCTGGGTTCCCAGCATGCCCACCGTCTTGAACAGGTCGGCCGTGTGTCCCCTCGCCCCGAGCTTGAACTCGGCGCTGAGGGGCTGCTCCAGCAGGGGGGTGGCGGCGGCGTAGGTCACCCGGCCGCCGCCCTCCAGCCGCAGCTCCGGCGAGATGAGCGCAAAATCCCTCAGGGTCGTGTTGAGCGAGGCGTCACGGGACAGCACCAGGCTCATTTGATCGTAAGGCAGCGTCGACAGCTTCCCCGCCACCTCCGTGAATTCCGCGCCGAGGTCCCGGCGGCCGGTGACCGCGCTGGCCAGGTCGCCGATGAAGGAGCCGATGATCGCCGCCTTGCGGGTGGACGCCTCCTTGGACGAGACATTCTCCGCCAGGATGCGCAGCACTCCGCCGTTGCTCTCGAAGCGCAGGTCGCCGTGGGTGCGCGCCACGGCGTCGGCGGGATCGCGGCCGCGGCCGGTGACGTGGCCGGTGACGTTGAATTTGCCCTCGATGGTCGGCAGCCGCCCGGGATAGCGGGCGCGAAAGACCGGGGCGGGATTGAAATTGCCGACCGTGACGTCGGCATCCAGGGACCAGGGCTCGAGCGCCGTCCCGTCGAAACGACAGGCTCCGCTGACGGTTGCGTCGCCCGTGTCGCCGAGGCTGGCATGCAGGCCGTCGAACCGGAGCAGGTCGGGCGCGAAGCGCAGCACGCCGGTGACATCGGTGGCGGCGAACTGCGGCGCGGAGACATCCTTGAGCGCGAGGGCGAGGCGCCCCGTAACGCGGCGCCAGAACGGGGGGTGGATGAAGAATGCCGCGGCGAGGATCCGCGCATCCTCAGGGTGGATCCGGTCGCTGGAGACCTGACCGTCGACGGCGACTTCCCCGGCGGTCGAGGTCACGGTGCCGGCCACCGTCAGGTCGGTCTGGCGGTCGTCCCGGTTGATCCGCAGCGGCGCATGGAACACGATCCGGCCCGCCGGGTCGAAGTCGGCGCGGATGTTGGCCGTGACTCCGGGCAATTCCCCGGCCCCATCGCGCCCGGCGAGGCCGGACACGGCCAGCTTCAGCTCGACCTCCCGCCGCGCCGCGAGGCTGGCGGCGAAATCGCAGACCAGGCTGCCGCCGGTCAGCCGCGACCCGGGCAGCGCCGCGGGCAGATCCACGCCCAGGCGGCCGGTCAACTTGACGGGCTGATCCGGGCCCGCCAAACGGCCCAACCGGGCCTCAAGATGGTACGGCGAGGGCGGGGCGGCGCCCTGGCTTTCGACCTCAACCTGCCATCCCTGGGGGGTGTAGCTGGCCGTGGAGACAAAGGACATCCCGGCATCCTGCAGGAGGGGGCTCCCTTCCCGGGTGGCCGACAGATGCGCCAGCGTGAGCGGCCGGCTGGAACTCAGCCTGAGCCCGCCGTCGCGGGCTCCCGCCACCAGTTCGCCGCGCAGGGAACCTCCCGTCAGTACGACGCGGCGGAGCCACGGCTGGCCCCAGGCGACCGGCACATCGTGCAAGGCCACGCGGAAGAGGTCATGCGCCGCGTCCGCCACGGTGAGTTCGCCCGTCCCGGGGTTGAACGCGAACGCCTGCAGCCCGGTCACGGTCAGGATCGGCTGGCTTCCCGCCAGCGCCGCCTGCAGGTGATCGACGCGCAGGGTGCCGTCGCGCCGGGTGAGGTCGAAGGCCGCGGTGAGCCGCACCGGCCCGACGTCCGCCAGCTGCGGTCGGAGCACCCCCAGCCGGTCGGCCGTGAGATCGAGCACACCGCGGGCATGGATCTCCGACCACCGGACATCCGCGTCGAAACGGCCGGCCCCGACACCGTCGAACACGGGCAACGGCCGGCCGAACATGAACGGCGTGAGGTCATCGTCGCACACGTCCAGTTTCCACGTGCCGGCCAGACGCCCGCGCTCATCGGGGACACCCGCCTGCAGCGAAACCAGCTCCTTGTTGTTCCCGACCAGGTTGAGGGCGTAGGTTTCGCCCGCCGCGTCGCGGGCGGCGCGCAGGTCCGCGGCAATGCGCACGGTGCGCGGCAGCCGCGGGCCCGTCGCCGTCGCGTCCACGCGCAGGTCGAGGCGACGGAAGGCCCGCGGACCGCCCATGGCGGCCGACAGCGTGCCGTCGGCCTCGATGGAATTCACCGGGGCGTCGGCGGCGGCGGGCGCGAACTGCAAGGTAAAGGTGAATCGACCCTCCTGTCCCGCCGCCAGGCCGCCCCCGCTGAGCCGGACGTGCGCGCGGCCGCCGGCGCGGCCGGGCGCGGCGGGGACGATGACGTCGCCCTCCGCGTCGAGTCCGTCCAGCGCAAAGTCGACCGGCAGCCGGAGCCGGTCGAGCAGGCCCTGGAGCACCACCACCGGGACCGCGACGGCCGCGGACTCCAGGCGGCCGCCGGGGACGCCGCGCAGGTCCAGCACCCAGCCCCGGGCCACCAGGCGGCGAATCAGGACGGCGTGGCGGAATCCGGCCGAGAGCACGGGCAGCTCGGCCTCAACCTCGGGGAAAGTGCACACGGCGCCGCGTTGCTCGATCCGCACATCCCGCAGGCTGACGCCGTCCAGCCCGCACGAGACCGCCCCGACCGAAGTCCCGAGCGCGGACCGCCGCGCCAGCGCCCGCTGCGCCGCCCAGGTCTGGAAACCGGCATCAAACGCCAGGCCCACCGCGACCGCCGTGACCACCAGGGCCGCGGCGACCGCGAGGAGGAAACCACGCAGCAGGTTCAAGGCTCAATTCTTGATCTCGACGTCGCCCAGGCCCATGGCTTTGCGCAGGGCGGCCACGGCGACCAGATAATTGTAGTTGGCCTGAAGCTGGTTGGTGCGGGTCTGGGTCAGCGCCGTCTCGCTGGTGAGGACATCGAGCTGGGTCGCGGCACCCGCGCGGTATCGCTCACTGGCCAGGCGCAGCGCCTCCGCGGCCTGGGCCACCGTCTGCTTGGAGGCGTCAACCAGCTCAGCCGCCTCCTCCCACGTGGAGAGCGCCTGCCGGACCTCGACGTCGATTGCCAGTTCCTCCGAAGCGTAGGCCAGCTGGTTTTGGGCGAGCAGCGAACGGGCCTGCTGGACCTTGCCCTCCGTCGCGCGGCCGTCGAAGACCGACCACGCGCCCTGCACGCCGACCAGCCAGCCGTTGGCGCCGTAATAGCCGCCCGCCTCGTTGTTGGACCCCACCAGGTCCGCCCCGCCGACCTCGTAGCCGCCGTAGGCCGAGAGGCTCGGGTAATAGGTGGACTTGGCCACCACCACCTGCTGCTCGACCGCCGCGCGCTGCCGGGCGAGGGTCAGGAGCTCGGGACGGTGCTCGTGGGCCGAGGCCAGCGCCGCGTCCGCGTCAAAGCTCACCGGCGTGGTGTCGAGGCGGCCCACGACTTCGGAAAAGGTGGCGGAGGCGCCGAGGCCCGAGGGCACCCCGAGCGACTCGCGGAGCTGCTCGATGGCGATGCGATAATTATTGCGGGCGGTGATGTAGTCGGGCTGGGCGTTCGCCAGCGTCACCTTTGCGCGCAGCACCTCGAAGTTCGAGACCGACCCGGCCGAGAACTGGTTCTGCGTGTCCTGCAACTCCCGCCGGTCCAGTTTGACGTTTTCCTCCTGCACGCCCAACTCTTCCCGCGCCAGCAGGACGCCGTAGAACTTCGTCCGCACGTCGAGCAGGGAGGCATCGATCGTGCTCTGCAGGGAAAAGACCGCGGCATCGCGCGTCAGCTTGGCGCTCTTCACCCCGGCGTCGATCGCCCCGCCCGCATAAAGCGCCTGGGTCGCCTTCAGTTCCAGGGTCCACAGGGAGGTCGAGGGCAGGCCGGTCTGCGAGACGGCCGCGGAATTGCGCTGGTAGCCGGCGGTGGCCTGCAGGTTGGGGATCCCCTGGGCCTTGACCTGGATGATCACCCCCTCCTGCTGCCGGATCTGCTCGCGCGCCTGAAGGATCGGATAGTTGTGATCCAGGGCATAGCGGATTGCGGTCGGCAGATCCAGCCGGTCGGGCAGGGTCGTCGGCGCGTCCGGCTCGCCTCCGGCTGACACCTGGGCGCGCGCCGCGCCCGCCAGCAAGAGGGCGAGGGAGAGAAGGGCAGGGCCGGGGATTTTCATGAATGGACGGGTTTGAGTGCCTCCGCTTCGGCGGCCTGGATCGCCTGTTCCCGGGTGCGATCCTTCGCATGATCCTTGGCCAGCAGGACGTAAACGCAAGGCACGACGAAGAGGGTGAAAACCGTGCCGATCGACATGCCGCCCACCAGGACGCGGCCGATGGAATTGCGGGCGGCGGCCCCGGGGCCCGTGACGATCGTCAGCGGGAAATGCCCCGCCACCGTCGCCACCGTGGTCATGAGCACCGGCCGGAGCCGGGTCATCGCGGCCTCGTGGACGGCCTCGAGCTTGGACCGGCCGGCGAGCTGGAGCTTGTTGGCAAACTCGACGATCAGGATGGCGTTCTTCGAGATCAGCCCGATCAGCGTGACCAGCCCGACCTTCGAGTAGATGTTGAGCGTCGTCGTCCAGCCGTTGGTCCAGTAGGCAATGTTGGGATTCGGCATGCGCAGGAACATGAACAGCGAGGCCCCGAACAGCGCCAGGGGCACCGAGCCGCCCAGGATGATCAGCGGATCGCGGAAGCTGTTGAACTGGGCGGCGAGCACGAGGAAGATGAGCGCCCCGGCCAGGCCCATCATCTGCCAGAATTGGGCGTTGCCGCCCTCGCGCCGGAGCTGGCGCGACTCGCCCATGTAGTCGATGACGTAGCCCTTCGGCAGGGTCTTGGCCGCGTCGGCCTCGAGGAAGGTCAGCGCCTGGTCCAGCGGACGGAAGGACACCCCGGAGATCAGCACCGCATTGAGCTGCTGGAAGCGGTTGAGCGAGCGCGCCACCGTCGAGTTGCGGATCGTCGCGAAGGTGCTGACCGGCAGCAGCTGCCCGCCCGGGGCGCTGACGTAGATGTCACGGAGCTGGCCGGGATTGAGCCGGTCGACCCGCTTGATCTGGGGTATGACCTTGTAGCTGCGCCCGTCGATGTCGAAGAAGTTGACGTAATTGCCGCCCACCGCCGAGGCGAGATCCGTCCCGATCTGCTGGAGGTTCAGGCCGAGCGAGGCGACCTTGCCGCGATCGATGACCAGCTCCGCCTGGGGCTGGTCGATCTTGACGTCGAGGATGGGGGGAAAGGCGAACATTCCGGTCTTCGCCGCGTCGTCGGCGATCTTCTGCGCCAGCGGCAGGAGCTGGTCGTAATCCGCGGTCGACGAGATGACAAACTCCATCGGGAAATTGTCGCCGCCGGGCAGCGCGGGCGGCAGCGCGAGGAACATCTGGACGCCGGGAATCGCATTGATCTTGGCCTGCAGCTCCGGCACCAGCGGATAGATGGTGCGCTGGCGCAGGTCCCAGGGCTTGACCACCAGGCCCCCGATCCCGCTGTTCGGATTGGTGAGCTGGAAAGTGAAATCCGCCTCCGGCACGCTGCGGAACGTCCGGCCGACGGCCGCCGCGAAGGCACTCGTCTGATCCAGGGTGGCGTTCGCGGCCGCGGTCATGAAGCCAAAGACCACGCCCTGATCCTCGGCCGGCGCCAGCTCCGTGGGCGAGGACGCCAGCATGGCGAGCCCGGCCAGGCCCAGCACGACCCACGCCACGTAAACGAAACCGCGGCTGGCCAGGGTGAGCTGGAGCGCCCGGCCGTAGGCGGCGCGGAGGCGGCCGAAGGCGTGGGTGATCATGCCCGCCAGGCCCTTCTCGTCGTCGCCCGACCGGAGCAGGGTCGCCGACATCATGGGGGAGAGCGTCAGGGCGACGATGCCGGAGATCGCGACCGTACCCGCCAGGGTGAAGGCGAATTCGCGAAAGAGGGAGCCGGTCACGCCGCCCTGGAGCCCGATCGGGGCGTAGACCGCCGCGAGCGTGATCGTCATGGCGATGATCGGGCCGATCAGCTCGCGTGCGCCGATCAGGGCCGCATTGAGGGGCGTCCGCCCCTCGGCCAGGTGGCGCTCGACATTCTCCACCACCACGATCGCATCGTCGACCACCAGCCCGACCGAGAGCACGATGGCGAGCAGCGTGAGCAGGTTGACGGTGAAGCCGAAGGCCTGCATCAGGAAGACGCCGCCGATCAGCGAGATCGGGATGGCCACGAACGGGATCAGCACGGATCGGAAGGAGCCGAGGAACAGGAAGATCACCACGACCACGATCAGCAGCGTGACGATCAGCGTCCGGAACACGTCGTGGATCGCGGCATCGATGTACTCGGTGCCGTCGTAGGCGACCCGCGCGTTGAGGCCGGTCGGCAGGTCGTGCGCGATCGACTCCATCTCCGTGCGGACCCGCTTGATGACATCGAGGGAGTTGGCGGTGGGCAGGACGAAGATGCCGATGAACACCGCCGTCTTGCCCGAGAACCGGACCTCCGCGTTGTAGTCCTCGGCGCCGAGGACGACATCCGCCACGTCCTGCAGCCGGATGACCGCCCCGTTCTGCTGGCGGATCACCAGCTGCTTGAATTCCTCGACGGAGTGCAGGTCGGTGTCGGCCGTGAGGTTGATCTGGATCAGCGCCCCCTTGGTCGTGCCCAGGGCGGACAGATGGTTGTTGGCGGCGAGGGCGGTGGTCACCTCCGAGGGGGTGACGTTCAGCGCCGCCATCCGCGCCGTCTTGAGCCAGATGCGCATCGCAAAGGTGCGGCCGCCCAGGATCTGGGCGCTTTGCACCCCCTCCAGGGCCGAGAGGCGGGGCTGGACCGCCCGCACCAGGTAGTCGGTGATCTCGTTCTGGTAGAGGACGTCCGAGCTGAAGCTGAGGTAGGCGGAGGCGATCTGGCTGTCGGCCGGCTGGATGCTGATGGCCGGAATCTGCGCCTCCGGCGGCAGGTTGTTGCGGACCTGGTCCACCCGCGCGTTGATGTCCGCCAGCGCCTTGGTCGGATCGTAGTTGAGCTTGAGGCGCGCGGTGATGAGGGAGACGCCCTGCGAACTCTGGGACTGCAGGTAGTCGATGCCGTCCGCGGCGGCGATGGCCTGCTCGAGGGGCGTGGTGACGAAGCCCCGGACCAGGTCCGGGCCCGCGCCCACGTAGACGGTCGTGACCGTGATCGAGGAATTCTCGCTCCGCGGGTACTGCCGGATGTTGAGCGTGTCGATCGCCTGGATCCCCGCGATGAGGATGACCAGGCTGACGACCAGCGCCAGGACCGGACGCCGGATAAAAAGGTCGGTGAACTTCATCAGGAATCGTCCGGTTCGGGCGCGAGCTGGGCGTCGGGCGCCAGGGTGTTGTCGATCGTCACCGGGGCCCCGTTGCGGAGCTTGAAGGCGCCGGTGGTGACCACGACCTCGCCGGGCTTGAGCCCGGAGGCCACGGCCACGAAATCGCCGCGTTTCTCGCCCAGCCGGACGAATTGCTGCCGCACCACCGTGGCGGCGGTGCCGTCGGCCGCGGCGTGCCGCTCCACCACGAAGACCGAATCGCCGTAGGGGGCGTAGAGGACGGAGGTGGCCGGGATGACCAGGGCCTTGCGCTTCTCCGGCAGGATCACCGCGGCGTTCACGAACATCCCGGGACGGAGGCGCTCATCCGCATTGGCCACCGTGGCCTCCACCCGCACGTTGCGGGTGGCGTTGTCGACGTCGGGATTGATCGCCGTGATCGTTCCGACCGCGGCATGCCCGGGCTCCGCGTCGGTCGAGACGTCGACCGTCATGCCCGCGGCGATCCGGGCCAGGTCCTGCTGGGGAAGATAAAAATCGGCATAGACCGGCGAGAGGGACTGGAGGGAGACGATGCCATCGCCCGCCTTGAGGGTCTGGCCGAGGTTGACCAGCCGGACGCCGAGCCGGCCGGCGAAGGGCGCCCGGATGGTCTTCTTGTCGATCGTGGCCTGGATGTTGGCGGCCTGGGCCACCGCCTGCTTGTAGGTGGCGTCGTCGGAATCGAACTGCTGCTGCGAGATCGCCACCTTGGCGAGCAGGCCGCGCGAGCGCTCGCGGTTGATCCGCGCCAATTCCGCCGCCGCCTGGGCCGCGGCCAGCTGGGCCTGCTCCGAGGAGACATCCTGCTGGATCAGCAGGTCGCCGGCCTTGACCGCCCCGCCGGCCGTGAAGGCGATCTGGGTCACATTGCCGTCGAGCTGCGCGGAGACCATGACGCCCTGCACCGCCGCGACCGAGCCCACCGCCGGGAGCAGCGGCGCCCAGTCCTGCTCGGTGGCGGCCGCGGTCGTGACCGGCGTCGGGGGGAAGGCCCATTTCGCCGACATCATGACCTTGATCTGGGAGACCTTGATGGCCACGAGGCCGCCGAGGAGGAAGAGCACGACCGCCAGCGCGAGGCAGGCCACGGTGTTGATGACGCGGAAGACGCGCAGCAACACCACCAGCGTGATCAGGACGGCGGCGACCAGGAGAATGAGGTAGACGGGATTCATATTTTTGGTTGGGTCACGATGAGGCGACGGCCGCCTCGGGCTGCGGCGCGTTCGCCGGCGGTGCGATCTTCAGCAGGTGGTGCACCAAAGTCCTGCGCTCGTGCTCGGACAGCGGCGCCATCAGCGCCGCCATCAGCCGGAAGTAGCCCGGGAGCACGCGATTCAACAGGGCGTGCCCCTTGGCCGTGAGCGTGACCGCCATCATGCGGCGGTCCACCAGATCGGGCTCGCGGGTGGCCAGGCCGTCGCGCTCCAGGGTGTCGACCAGCCCGGTCATGGTCGCACGGGTCACGTTGGCCAGTTCCGCCAGCTCCGCCGGCGTGCGCGAGAGCGGGCGGTTCTCCTGCTTGTCGAGCAGCAGGATCAACACCATGAATCGGCCCTGGGAGAGGTCGTGGCGCGCGAAATAAGCCTCGCAGTCGTGGATCGTGTCGCTGCCCGCGCGCAGGAGGTGCAAAAACGCCTCGCAGGCCGAGGGGTCGAGGTCGGGAAACTTCCGCGCCGCCTCGATCAGGCACTCATAGCGGGGGAGGTTCTTGGGCAGGACGAGGCGCATGGCGGAAGGCAGGAAAAGTAAGGAGGCATATAATTAGGATGCTAATTAATAAAAGCAAGTGACTGAGCATAAAAAAGCGCTGAAGCACCTCGGTCGCAGGGGAGGCAGATCGGCGTGGCACGGGCGTCCCGCCCGTGGATCATGAGAACATGGGCATGATGCCCATGCCACGTTCCTGGGCGGGACGCCCAGGTTAGGAAAGCTCCAGCGTCACGATAGATTTGGCCGGCAGCGCGACGGTCAGGGTGCCTCCGCTCCAGGCGAAGCCGCCGAAGTCGGCGGGCGCGACCACTTCCGGATGCTCGAAGGTGTTGTGCGCGTTCATCGCCGGCGCCGTCAGGATCCGGCCGCGGGGCGGCCGCCCCGCCCCGCCCGTCACGGCGCAGGCCACCGTCGCCGGACGGCCCGGATCGGTGTTGACGAGCGAGAGGTGGACCACCCCCGCCGCGTCGCGCGAAGCCGTGGCGCTCACGGCCGGGATCGACTGCCCGTCCACGACGTAGGCGGGCGACTCGAGCCCGACGGGCAGCGCGGTCGCCCCCTGGTGCACCCGGTACATCTCGAACACCCAGTAGGTCGGCGTGACGATCATCCGCTCCCGGTCGGTGAGGACCATCGCCTGGAGCACATTCACGGTCTGCGCGATGTTGGCCATCGTGACCCGCGCGGCGTGCCGGTGGAAGATATGGAAGTTGAGCGCCGCGACGAGCGCGTCGCGCAGGGTGTTCTGCTGATAAAGGAACCCCGGATTGGTGCCGGGTTCGGACTCATGCCAGGTCCCCCACTCGTCCACCACCAGCCCCACCCGCCGGGCCGGGTCGTAACGGTCCATCACCGCGCTGTGCCGCGTGATCAGTTCGTCGATCTCGAGGGTCCGGCGCAGCGTGGTGTGCCATTCCGCCTCGGAGAACTCGGTGGCGCGGCCCTTCTTCGTCCACTCCCCGGTCACGGTGTAGTAATGGAGCGAGAGCCCATCGAGGTGACGGCCCGCCAGCTGCATCAGGGTCTCGGTCCAGACGTAGTCCGCATTGGCCGGGCCGCAGGCGATGCGGGCGATCCGGTTGCCAGAGAGGTTGCGCACGTAGGTGTTATAGCGGAGAAAATTGTCGGCGTAGAACTCGGGCCGCATCTGGCCGCCGCAGCCCCAGTTTTCGTTGCCCACCCCGAAGTAGGCGAGCTTCCACGGCTGGTCCCGGCCGTGCCGGCGCCGGAGATTGGCCACCGGCGAGTCGGCGTCGGAAGTCAGGTATTCGATCCACTCCTGCATTTCCCGGACAGTGCCGCTGCCGACGTTGCCGCAGATGTAGGGTTCGCAGCCGAGCTGGCCGCACAGGTCGAGGAATTCGTGCGTCCCGAAGTGGTTGTTCTCCACCACGCCGCCCCAGTGCGTGTTGATCATTTTCGGCCGCAGTTCCCGGGGGCCGACGCCGTCGCGCCAATGATATTCGTCGGCGAAACAACCGCCCGGCCAGCGCAGCACCGGAACGTCGAGCCGCCGGAGCGCCGCCACCACGTCGCGGCGCAGGCCGCGCGTGTGGGGAATCGGCGAGTCCTCCCCCACCCACAGGCCCTCGTAGATGCAGCGGCCGAGGTGCTCGGCGAAATGCCCGTAGATATTGCGGTGGATGACGGGGCCCGCGGCCGCGCCCGCGAGGGTCAGCGCCGCCGCCCGCGGACTCACAGGCTGCGGGCCGCGGCCACCACGGCCTCCGTCGTGACGCCCAGCTCCCGGAAGATCTCCGGCGCCGGGGCGCTCAGGCCGAACCGGTCGATCCCGATCGTCCTGCCCGCCAGCCCGACGTATTTCCGCCACAGGTCGGTCACGCCCGCCTCCACCGAGACGCGCCGGAGGCAGCTCGAGGGCAGGATGGCCTCCCGGTATTCCGCGGGCTGCTGGTCAAAGCGGTGGAAGGACGGCATCGAGACCACGCGGGTCCCGGCGCCCAGCTCCTTCGCGGCGGCCAGCGCCAATTGCAACTCGCTGCCGGTCGCCAGCAGGATGACGGCGAGGGGCTCGGTCTCCTGCAGCGCCACATAGCCGCCCTTCAGCACCCCGGCGCGCCGGATATGCGCCGGGATGTCGTTGAGGACCGGGACCGCCTGGCGGGTCAGGGCGAGGAGCGTCGGCCCGTCGGTGCGCTCGAGCGCGGCGGCGAAGGCCCCGGCGGTTTCCTCGGGATCGGCGGGGCGGATCACCTCAAAGCCCGGGATCAGGCGCAGCGAGGAAATCGTCTCGACCGGCTCATGGGTGGGGCCGTCCTCCCCGACCCCGATGGAGTCGTGGGTGAAGATGTAGATGACGGGCAGCTTCGCCAGCGCCGCCAGGCGGAGCGAGGGGCGGCAGTAGTCGGCGAAGACCAGGAAGGTGGCGCAGGACGGGCGGAAGACCCCGTCATAGGCGATCCCGTTGTTGATGGCGGCCATGCCGTGCTCGCGGATGCCGTAGCGGAGGTTGCGGCCGGCGCGGTTCGTCGGATCGAAGTCGTGGTCGGCGGCGATGTAATTCAGCGTCGAGCCGTGCAGGTCGGCGCTGCCGGAAATGAGCAGGGGGAGCTCGGCGGCGATCGGCTGCAGGACGTCGCGGCCGGCGGCACGCGTGCCGCCGAGCTTCACGTCGGGCGCGAACAGGGGGATCTTCCCGAGCAGGTGGGCGGCGCTGGGCCGCGCCCCGGCCGAGTCCAGCAGCGCCGCTTTTTCGGGGTGGGCGGCGCGCCAGGCCTGGAATGCCTTGTGCCACCGGTTGGCCCGGCGGCGGAGCCTCTGCTGGTGGACCGCAAAATAGGCGCGGACGTCGTTGCTCACGTAGAAATGCTCGTCGGCGGGGAGCCCGAGGCCCGCGCGGGCCGAATCGGCAAACTTGGCGCCGCCCTCGCCATGGGCCTTCTGCGTGCCGGCCACCTCCGGGATGCCCTTCCCGATCAGGGTGTGGGCAATGATGAGCTGCGGCTTGCCGGACTTGGCCTTCCGGGCCTTGTTGAAGGCCTTGAGAAACGCCGTCATGTCCTGCCCGTCGACCGTCTGCACATCCCACTCGATCGCCTTGAAACGATTCGCGGTGTTTTCGCTCTGGGTCTTCGCCGCCATGGCGTCGAGCGTCACGTAGTTCGAGTCGTAGATCAGGATCAGGTTGCCGAGCTTCTGGTGCCCCGCGAACTCGACCGCCTCCATCGCGACGCCCTCCTGCATGCAGCCGTCCCCCGCCAGGCAGACCACCTTGTAATCGAACAGCGGATGGTCCGGCGTGTTGAAGCGCGCCACGGTCATCTGCCCGGCCACCGCCATGCCGACCGCATTGGCCACGCCCTGGCCGAGCGGGCCCGTGGTCGCCTCCACCCCCGGCGTCTCGCGGAACTCGGGATGGCCCGGAGTGATGCTGTGCAGGGTGCGGAATTTCTTGATCTGCTCCAGGGGCAGCGCATAGCCGCTGAGGTGGAGCCAGGAATAGAGGAACATGCTGCCGTGGCCGGCCGAGAGCACGAAGCGGTCGCGGTTGAGCCAGCGCGGGCGCACCGGGTCGTGGACCAGGGCATGGCCGTAGAGCACGGCGCCGATCTCCGCGCACCCCAGGGGCAGGCCGAGATGGCCGGAATTGCAGGCGTGTACCGCGTCGATCGCCAGGCCCCGGGCCTGGTTCGCCGCCTTGGTCAGGATGTCAGTGGGCAGGGACATGCGTTAATCTGGAAGGACTAAGGCAGGCCCGCAACCGGGGAAAGCAGAAAGTAAGGGTGACGCGACGTTCCGCTTAACGTGGCACGGGCTTCCAGCCCGTGCTATTTGCGACATGGGCTGGAAGCCCATGCCACTCGACCAGAATGCCGCCTCAAGCCGAAGGCGCAGCCTCCGCGGGAGCCGGAGCCGCCGGAGCGGGCGCCGCCACGGCGGCGGTGCGGCCTTCCTTCTCCTTGACCTTCACCGCGGCCTTGCCCGTGCGGTTGCGCAGGTAGTACAGGCGGGCCCGCATCGGCTGGGACTCGCGCTCGATCTCGATCTTCTCGATGTTCGGCGAGTTCAGGGGAAACACCCGCTCCACGCCCTCGCCATAGCTGATGCGCCGGACCGTGAAGGACTCGTGAATGCCACTCGCCTTGCGGGCGATGACGATCCCGGAGAAGATCTGGATGCGCTCCTTGTCGGCCTCTCGGACCTTGGTGTGCACGCGCACGCCGTCGCCCACGCGGAACGGCGGGATATTGGTCTTCACCTGGGAGGCGGTGATTTCTTTGATGATCGGGTTCATGGCAGTGGCTTATTTGAGTAAATCGGGTCGGACCTGGCGGGTTTTTTCCAACGCATGCTCGCGGCGCCATCGATCGATCTCAGCGTGGTTGCCGGAGAGTAGGACATCCGGCACGGACATGCCGCGAAATTCGGCGGGGCGCGTGTATTGAGGGAAGTCGAGCAACTTGCCGGTGAAGGATTCGTGCGTCAACGACTTTTCCTCGCCCAGGACCCCCGGAATGAACCGGCTCAGCGCGTCGATCAGCACGGCGGCCGCCAGGGTCCCATTGGTCAGCACGTAGTCGCCGATGCTGATCTCCTGGTCTATCACGTGGTTGCGGATCCGCTGGTCGATGCCCTCGTAATGCCCGCTCAGGAGAATGAGGTGTTCCCGGCGGGAAAGATCCTGCGCGATGGCGGGCGACAAGGGCACGCCATCCGGGGTGAGGTAGATGCGGTGGCAGGTCGGGGTCTGCAGCTGCTCGATCGCCGCAAAGACCGGCTCCGGCTTGAGCACCATCCCCGCCCCCCCGCCAAAAGGCCGGTCGTCGGCGGTATGATGCTTGTCGGTCGTCCAGGCCCGCAGGTCATGGACCACGACCTCCAGCAGCGCCCGCTCGCGGGCCTTGCCCAGAATGCTCTCAGTCAGGAAACCATCGAGCATCCCGGGGAAGAGGGTCAGAATGTCGATCCGGAGCATGGCGGAAATGCATTTAGTACAGGAAGATCGGGAAGAACGGGAAGAAACGAAAAGCCTCGGACGAAAATCCGAGGCGGCTCTGAGGCGAAAAAATCAATCCTTCCCGATCTTCCCGCCCTTCCTGTTCAGAATCAGGAAGTTGCAGGCGCGGCCGTCGGCTCGACGGCCGGGACCGGGGCGACGACAGCGCTGGCGGCAGCGGCGCGGCGGGCCTTCTTGATCATCGAATGAAGCGTGTCGGTCGGCTTGGCTCCCTTGCTGAGCCAGTAATCCACCCGCGCGAGGTCGAGCTTGACCGTCTCGCCCTTGGCCCGGGGGTCATAGGTGCCCAGGGACTCCGCCGGACGACCGTCGCGGCGCGAGCGCGCTTCAGCGACGACAATGCGATAATGCGGCTGGTGGGTGGTGCCGACGCGAGTGAGACGGATTTTCAGTGCCATGACGGTTTTTACAGTGCGGACCTAATTTGGAAAAGCTGAATAGAAGACCGGTTCATAAATGGCTTGTCAAGTCCCGAGCCCTGCCGGTCAATGGGCCGTTTATGCTGAAAGCCGGTATCGTCGGACTACCCAATGTGGGGAAATCCACCCTCTTTAACGCCCTCACCCGATCCCGGAAGGCCGAGGCGGCCAACTATCCGTTCTGCACCATCGACCCCAACGTCGGGGTCGTGACCGTGCCGGACGACCGCCTGGCGGTCCTGCAGAAGATCGCCAAGACCAGCGTCGTCATCCCGGCCGCGATCGAATTCGTCGACATCGCCGGACTCGTGGCCGGCGCGAGCAAGGGGGAGGGTCTCGGCAACCAGTTTCTCGCCACCATCCGCGAGGTGGATGCCATCGTCCACGTGGTGCGTTGCTTCGAGGATCCCGACGTGATCCACACCATGGGCACGGTCGACCCGGTCCGCGACATCGAGGTGGTGACCACCGAGCTGATCCTCGCCGACCTCGATGCCGTGCAAAAGCGCATCGACAAGAACCAGAAGAAGGCGAAGAGCGGGGACAAGGAGGCCCAGGCGGAACTGGTGCTGCTGGAGCGCCTGATCCCCCACCTCAACGCCAACAAGCCCGCCAATATCCTGGCCGCGCACGAGGACGAGACGAAGATGCTCAAGCTCTTCCAGCTGCTCAGCGCCAAGCCCGTGATCTACGCCTGCAACGTAGCGGAGTCGGACCTGGCGACGGCGGAGCAGAATCCGTTCGTCCAGCAGGTCGCCGCCTTTGTCCGCGCGCACCACGACGCCGCCTACGTGCCGATCAGCGCCCGCATCGAGTCCGAGCTCATCGACCTGGCGCCCGACGAGGCCAAGGCCTTCCTCAAGGACCTGGGCGTCGAGGACTCCGGGGTCTCGGCCCTGATCCGCGCGACCTACGGGTTGCTCGGCCTGCTCACCTACTTCACCGCAGGCGAAAAGGAAGTCCGCGCCTGGACGATCAAGCAGGGCTGGAAGGCCCCCCAAGCCGCCGGGGTGATCCACACCGATTTCGAGAAGGGCTTCATCAAGGCCGAGGTCGTTTCCTACGAGGATCTCACCCGGCTCGGCAGTGTCGCCGCCGCCCGCGAGGCCGGCAAATACCGGCTGGAAGGCAAGGAGTACGGATTCCAGGACGGGGATGTGGCGCTCTTCCGGTTCAATAATTGATTTTGAACAGGAAGGCCGGGAAGAACGGGAAGGATCGGTCAAGACATCTGAGTCCTCCTCAATCTTCCCGTCCTTCCCGACCTTCCCGACCTTCCTGTTCAAAAGACCGCCCGGCGCGATGATGCCTGCAGCTACCACCTCCGGTGAGCGGCGCTGATACTTCGACAGATAGGGTTGAAGTTTTCCGCCAAAGGTGGGAAAAAGCCCGGTTTCATGCGCGTCCTTCGTCACCTTTCGCCGCTGGTGCTTCTCCTCGTCCTCGCCGCATGCCGGGATGAAAAGGTGACCTTCTACCGCGTGCCCAAGGAAGCGGATCCCTCCCTGCCCGGCGTGGCCGCGGCGGGCGCCGACGCCGCGGGCCCGGGGGGCGGGATGCCGGTCGCCGGCGGAGCCGCCATGGCCGACACCGCGGTGCCCACGGCGGCCGGCCCCGGCCTGACCTGGACCGCACCGGCCGGCTGGCGGGTCAAAGCCGCCTCGGCCATGCGCAAGGGCAGCTATGCCGTGCCGGGTGAGGGCGGCGCGGAGGCCGACCTCTCCATCACGGCCTTTCCCGGCGACGTCGGCGGCGAGCTCGCCAATGTGAACCGCTGGCGGGGCCAGGTGCAGCTGCCGCCGCTGTCCGACGGCGACCTGGCCGGCGCGGTCAGCACGCTGGCGCAAAACGGCCTGCAGTTCGAGCTGGTGGATTTCGCTGGCGACCCGGGCGCGGGCGGGAAGCGCATCCTCGGGGCGATCGTGCCGTTTGCCGATGGCACCTGGTTTTTCAAGCTGACGGGGCCCGACCGGCTGGTGGCGGGTGAAAAATCCGCCTTCCTCGACTTCCTAAAGTCCGTGAAACCCACGACGCAGCCATGACCGCCCTGCTGCGCCAGTTCCGCGACTTTTTCGTCTCGCTCAAGCTGACCGTCACCCTGCTGGCGCTCGGCATCGTCCTGATCTTCTGGGCCACGCTGGCCCAGACCGATCTCGGAATCTGGGGGGTGCACCAGAAGTTCTTCCACAGCTTCTTTGTCCTCGAGAAGATCCCCGGCACGGAGATCCCGGTGCCGGTGTTTCCCGGCGGATACGTGATCGGGGGCCTGCTGCTCATCAACCTCGTGACCGCCCACG